>CAAGKR010039829.1_pt1 | contig 39407 bp, 65 predicted proteins | sample 2556971 | NCBI WGS metagenome assembly CAAGKR01 (sample SAMEA5207829, study PRJEB30636) | soil metagenome | biome: forest; feature: boreal; material: soil | place: USA | collected 2011-09 | depth 1 m | reverse complement strand
TATTCAGGCCCGCCACGACTACATCGATCAGCGGTGCCGGGAGTGGGCAAGGTGGGTTAGGGTTTTCCCTAAGCCGTGGGCAAGTCAACCAATGTTCCGGGAATACAGACCTCCAAGGCAGTACGCCTATGAAACGCAAGACATTAAAGTCGAGATAAACACGATTGAGGCATCAGAGATTGAACGGGCCGTGTCGATACTGCCAATACCACACCGGGCGGCGTTAAGGTGGTTCTACGTGTTCTCATACATTCACGATGGCAAGATTCGCCGCGAGCTGGGATTGACTCAGGATGCGCTGTATCAAACCCTGATTAACGGGCGCGATATGCTGGTAAACAGGCTAGGACAAAAAATAGTTGAAAAAGCTATTGACAATGTAATTTAGTGTAGTTATCGTATCGACCCATACGAACTAATCGTTGGTTTTATCGGTTTGCGCCGGTAAAGTCGCCGAAAAGAATTTGCGGAAGTTTAGACCCATGCACGGTATTGACGAAAGTTCGACCGAGTTGAAGGCTTACTTTTCCAACAAGCAGGGTAAAGCCTGACAACGTTTCCGGGTGAAAGCGCCCCGGAGCCAGATTCTCCAAATCCTGCAAACGACTGATACGCATTGCTATCGTCTTCGGGGTGTGTAAAGGCACCGCAGGCCCAATCGGTGTGTGGGCGAAACTACCGGCAGTCGGGACCAGACAAGTCAACCTCTAACTCCGAGGAACCTCTGGCTACCGACTGCAACCCAATTTCCTCCTCGTTAGCACACGCTAACTTTGCCTCGCTTGAGTAATAGGCGGGGCTTTTTTATTGAAAGCGAGGCTGGTATGACTACTCAAACCACCAAGCCCAAGACCGGCACAGTGCAGAAAAGTGTAAGACCTCAACCAAAGGGCGGAAGTCGCAAGGGTATACCAAACAAGGTTACAACAGAAGCAAGACAAGCGATTGCGGCTTTTGTTGACGGGAATGCGCACAGACTCACAGGATGGCTCGACCAAGTAGCGGACGGCATCCCAAAGGAAGGCGAGGACGGATTCTGGTTGGTTCCAAACCCTGCAAAAGCCTTTGAATTGTTTCAGAGTGTGGTCGAATATCACATTCCTAAACTCGCCAGGCAGGAACACGTTGGTGAAGGCGGCGGCCCATTGGTAGTAAACTTGATCCGGTTCAGTGACAGCAATCAGTCTGCCAAATAATTGGCAACCGCGCCTATACCAGCGCCCAGCATGGGACTACCTTGAGAATGGCGGCAAGCACGCTGAATTGGTATGGCATAGGCGCAGTGGTAAGGATGAGGTAGGACTACATCGGACTGCTGTTGCTGCCTTTGAGCGCGTGGCTGGCTATTGGTATATGTTGCCTGAGTATCAGCAGGCTCGTAAGGCGGTATGGGACGCTATCAATCCACATACTGGCAAAAAGCGGATAGACGAAGCTTTTCCCGTTGAACTGAGGAAAACGACCCGTAATCAGGAAATGATGATCGAGTTCCTGAACGGATCAAACTTTCAGGTAGTTGGTTCTGACAACCCGAATAGCCTGGTTGGGTCGCCACCGGTGGGCATTGTGTATTCTGAGTGGGCATTGAGCAAGCCTGCGGCAAGAGCTTATCTCAGGCCGATCCTGCTGGAAAACAATGGCTGGCAGATATTCAACACGACCCCTAGAGGCCGGAACCACGCATTCACTACGCTACAAGCCGCGAAAAAAGACCCAACGGCATTCGCACAGATACTTGATGCCACACAAACAGGGATATTCACCCCTGAGCAATTAGCGTCAGAGTTGCAGAACTACATGGACGACTTTGGAGAGGATTACGGTCGCGCCAAGTTCGAGCAGGAATACCTTTGCAGCTTTGATGCTGCCAACCTTGGGGCAATCCTTGCTAGACAGCTTGGAGTATCAGAGAAAGCGGGCAGGATCAGCGATTCCGTGCAGTTTGATCCTGATGGCCAGCCGCTACAGATCAGCGCAGACATTGGACGCAGGGACACCGCTACATGGTGGTTCTGGCAACCGCAGATAGGCGGTTACAACATCATTGACTACGACAGCGGATTCGGGATTGATGCCGAGGAATGGGCAGAGCGGCTAAACAAACGCATCAGTAAGTACAAATTATCAGGCGGTCGCAAGGCATTGGGCACCATCTGGCTACCGCACGATGCCAGGACAAAGACATTCTCAGCCAAGGAAAGCGCAATCGAGATATTCCTTCGTTGTTTTGGCAATGACAAATGCTCAATCACTCCAATGACCAGCAAGGCAGATCGTATCAACGCTGCCAGGGTGATGACGCCGAGAGTTAAGTTTCATGCGACAAACTGCGAGCACGGCCTAGATGGGTTAAGAGCTTGGTCCTACGAATACAACGAAGTCACAAAGACGTTCAGCAGCGAACCGCTTCACGATTGGGCTTCGCACGATGGGGATGGTTATAGCTACGGGTGCCAGATCATGCAGATGATTGCACCGCCATTGCCAGAGCCGGAGAAAATGCGAGGCGTAACAGTAGGCGCACCCAGCGTCACGCTCGAGGAAATGTGGGCATCAGTGCCTAAACGATCACAAAGGATTTGATATGCCAGCAGTAACAAACGATGGGGCAGTAACGGTAACAAGCGCTGCTGTACCTGCGGGTGCAGTCCTTAAGGCTGGCATCGCTGAAACAAACGCCGGGGCAATGTATATCGTTGACGTGAACGGCCCGCAAACTACTGCCACCACACAACCTCCTGGCGACAACTCCACAAAGATTTCAACTACCGCATTCGTTACTACCGCAGTTGCCAATGCTATCGCTGGTGTAAATCCTGCTGTGGCTGTCCTGGCTGCAACCACTGCGGCTGGTGATACTAGCGGGCTGACCTATGTCAACGGTGCTGCTGGTATTGGGGCAACACTAACAGGCGCGGTCAATACGGCGGTCACGATTGACGGCGTAGCGTTCACAGCAGTTGGGCAAAGACTGCTGGTAAAGAACGACACACAAAGCCCAGCGGGTGCGTTCAACGGCGTGTACGCTATGAGCGTATTGCAGACCATAGCTCTCGCACCTGTCTTTGTCCGTGCGTCGGATTACAACCAACCAAGCGATATCAACAATACGGGTGCAATCCCAGTTGTAAGCGGAACGGCGAACGCGCTCACCTCATGGCTACTTACATCAGCGGTTACAACAATTGGCACGGACGCACTGACTTACGCAAAGTTCAGCGTCAATCCGTCAGGAGTTGCAACTCTATGGGCCAATACCTTTACCGGAAACCAGAAATTTGTTGAAACCACAGACACGGTTTATGGCATTACCGATGGTGCAGCGTTTGAGATTGACCCTACCAACGGAAATATCCAGACGATCACACTTGGTGCCAGCCGTACCCCGGCAGCTACTAATTTTGCAGCAGGTCAGTGTATCTTGCTTGGTATCGACGACGGCACGGCTTACGCGATTACATGGACAAGTGTGGCGGTTACATGGATCATATCAGGCGGTACTGCTACCGCTCCTGCCCTCGCCACTACTGGCTATACGTGGATTTTGCTGTGGAAAGTTGGCTCGACCATTTACGGGACGCTGGTGGGTTCGCCATGAACATTCTGAAAGTCTTAATTGGTAGCAGGAAGTTACCTGGCAACTACATCGCTACGCCTGCTGCTACGCCTGCTGCTTTTGGTGATGCGTTTGAGGGCGGCTTTTATGGTGGCTTGTTCTGGAATGAATTGGTTGAATCGAGCACCAGCGTGGCTATTGCAACAGGTTCTGGAATAGCTTTCACTGTGCCTGATATGACTGCTACGCCGATTGTGTACAAAGGGCAGGTACTTGAGGTTAGAAGCAGGGCGAATCCGGCCAATAAATTCATTACTACTGTGGCTAGTGCGCTTGGTACAACGCTCACACTAGACTGTTCCAGCGTCGGCGGTTCTGGCACCTTCACCGACTGGTCGATCATGTCGCAGTACAGGTCGATCACAGCACCGAAATCGACTGAGACAACGCTAGCGTATAAAAACAGCAACGATGCTGCACCCTCCGAGTGTGGCACGCTGACCGAGGGGTTAAAAGCTACGTTGGCCATGGTAGCAGCGGGCGATGCTACAACATACCCGGCGGCGTGGTACTGCCGAGGCTTGACCACTGGCGGAAAGACCGACTGGTATCTGGGAGCGCGTGACCAAAATGAATTGAACTGGCGAAACGAAAAACCCACGACAGGTGACAACTACACCACTGCCAACCGCGCTACAGGAGCCACGCCAGATTACATGAATTTGGGATCGTATGGTGACACGGCCAACACGCATGGCCTGAACAACAACAGCAGTCCAACTGGGGCGGCCTATACCACGACAGTTCCGGGGCAAACCTCTGTGAGCGCCTTCCAAACTGGTAACTCCGAGGCTTTCAGCGTGGGATTCTACTGGTCATCGTCAGAGTACTCCGCGACGGCTGCATGGGAACAATACTTTGGTTCCCCTTATCCCGGTAACCAAGACCTCAATGCCAAGACGGGTGCAGGATTTGTGCGGGCGGTCCGTCGTTCAATAATCTAAAGGAATACAAGATGATACTGAAAATCATAGCAACAGGACAAATGGGAACGCCTGCCGAATTATTCCCGCAAATCTCATTCTCTGGTGGCATCCCAAGTGCTGAATGGATGCTAACAAACGGAGTAGAGGACGCATACCCTGCCATTCTCGCAACCCCGTGGCCCCCGTTCGACCCGATGACGCAAAAAGCGCAGGCACTTGCATCGGCTATGGTCAATGGCGTTCTGTCGCAACAGTGGGAGATCGTGGCACTGGATGCGGCGACTATCGCGGCGAAGCAGGCCGAAGCAAAGGCGCAAAGTATTTCAGGAATCGAAGCGGCATTAGCTGCGCTTGATTTGAAGCGTATCCGTCCACTGGCAGAGGGTGATTCAGCATATCTTGCTGGTTTGAATGAACAAGCCCTTGCTCTGAGAGCGAAACTCGTTTAACAAAAATGACTACTCCTGAAGTCGATCAGTCCGCCTACCAAGAGTGGATTGAAACCATTGCGAACTATGACACCACGTTTAAGACGTGGGAAGGGCGCTCTGAAAAGATTATCAAGCGTTATCGTGACGAGAATCGGTCAAAGACTGGCAATGGCACAGCGAAATTCAATATACTTTGGGCGAACGTTCAGACCATAGTTCCAGCCACATTCAGCCGCTTACCAAAGCCCGATGTATCCCGACGTTTCCGGGATAATGATCCTGTAGGCCGTGTCGCATCGCTGATTCTTGAACGTGCGCTTGAGTTCGAGATTGAGCACTACCCAGACTACCGGGCAGCAATGCGCAACAGCGTGTTTGATCGCTTTCTTGGTGGACGTGGCATATCTTGGGTTCGCTATGAGCCGCATTTCAAAGCGTCTGAGCAAGGTATGCCAGAGGATGGCGTACAGGTCACAGAGGACGCTGACGAAGCAGAGGATGAAACGCCAGAAGCTGATGAGGCAATTGATTATGAGTGTGCGCCTGTTGATTACGTCAACTGGAAAGACTTCGGGCATTCTGTCGCCCGGACGTGGGAAGAAGTTACCTCTGTATGGCGCAAGGTTTACATGGGCCGCGATGCTTTAGTCGAGCGTTTTGGTGAAGAACTCGGCAACAAGATACCACTTGATACGCGCCCGGAAGAACAGAAAAAGAACATTGGCTCAGAGGGCGACTATCAAGCCCTAATCCTTGAGATTTGGGACAAGGAAAGCAATAAGGCGCTGTGGATCAGTAAGAGCCTTGGCAAGATTCTGGACGAACGCGATGATCCGCTTGAACTTGAGGGCTTTTTCCCGTGCCCGCGTCCTTTGTTTGCCACGTTGACAAGTGATTCTCTGGTTCCTGTTCCTGATTTCACGCTGTACCAGGATCAGGCCAATGAACTTGACACACTGACAGACCGGATTGACGGGCTTATCAAGGCCTTGCAGGTCAAGGGCGTCTATGATGCTTCGGTGCCTGAATTGGCCCGGTTATTCACCGAAGGCGCAAGCGGCGACATGATTCCGGTGAAGAACTGGCAAGCATTCGCTGAAAAGAAGGGTCTAGGTGGCGCTATTGACCTGGTGGACATTGCTCCGATTGCCGCTGCTTTGGTGATCGCTTACAAGGCAATGGAGCAGGTCAAAGGTCAAATCCATGAGATTACTGGACTGTCTGACATTCTCAGGGGCGATACAGAGGCGCAAGAAACAGCTACGGCTCAGAGGCTAAAAGGCTCATTTGGTAGTTTGCGCCTGAAAACTATGCAGGGCGAAGTTGTCCAGTTCGCTACTGAGCTTCTACAGATCAAAGCACAGATCATGTGCAAGTTCTTCCAGCCCGAAACGCTGGTGAAGATTTCAGCTTGTCAGCAACTCTCGCAAGACGATCAGCGGATGATCCCGCAGGCTTTGCAGTTGCTCAAGCAAGAGCCTTTGCGTAACTTCCGTATTGAAGTCAGCACAGATTCAATGGTGCAACTTGATGAAATGCAGGAAAAAGCAGACAGGATGGAATTCCTGAAAGCTACTGGCGAATTCTTGGAAAAGGCATTCCCGATCATCCAATCAGAACCGGCAGCAGGCCCGCTATTGGTTGAAATGCTCAAATTTGGCGTGACGGCGTTCAAGGTCGGCAAAGCAATTGAAGGCAAGTTTGACAATGCCTTGGATCAGTTGCAACAGCAAGCAGCGCAGCCACAGCAGAAAAAACCTGATCCCGAAATGGCAAAGATTCAAGCCAAGGCCCAAGCGGACGGACAACAAGCGCAGATGACATTCCAGCTTGACCAGCAACGCAATCAGATGGAAATGCAAGTTGAAACGCACCGCCAGCAGATGCAAGCGGCGCAGATTCAACAGCAAAACCAGATCGAGGCCCAGCGCTCACAGCAAGACGCTCAGAACGAGGCCAAGCTCGAGCAGATGCGCCTGATGCACGATGCGTCACAAGCTCAGATCACCGGGCAGCTTGAAATATTGATCGCACGTATGAACAACGCGGCCAAGGTAGACGTTGCAGAGTTGGGTGCAGCGACAACGATACAAGCCGCTCAGATCAGCGCAGCAAATTCAGCGAGTAATGACAATGCCTCTGTATGACATTCGCTGTACAACTTGCGACATAAAGCGCGAGATATTCAAGACTCTGAAAAGCATGGATGACTTGCCTGAATGTTGTGGCAAACCAATGCAACGCATGGTAAGCGCCCCTATGGTCATGGGCGATATTCAACCGTATCAATCGCAGATCGACGGCAGCATGATTACGTCACGCTCAAAACACCGTGACCATTTAAGGCGGCATGGCTGCATTGAAATTGGCAACGAAAAAATTAAACCGAAGGCTGTGACTCCACCTCCTGGCCTGAAGCAACGACTTGTTGAGGTGGCTTCTGAAAAACTTCGTTAATCTTTGAAAGGGTAAATCATGGCAACAGCAAAAGAAGTAATGGGCGGTGCGGTCAACGACAAAGACAGACCGTACACCGCTAGCGCAGTGAGCGATTTCGTTAAAAATGTTGAAAACATTGCAAAACCAAAATGACCACAATCCCGTTTAATCGAAAGACCGCCAAACCGGGCGATAAGCTGTTTCATACCAAAGCAGAGCACATTCCAATAGTTTTCAAAGGATTAGGCTTTGACGGTGACGTTATTGTTACCTTTGAAGACTTTCGCGGGAATAGGCGCGATGCGATCCAGACGCCTGCACAGCAATTGATGCTAGAGGCGGCAATTAATAACCAAATGAAAGGGTAAATCATGGCAACAGCTAAAGAAATCATGGGCGGTGGCATATCTGCCGTCGCAGCTCAAGCTATCGGCGGCGCATACGTCACTACGGCGTGCCTTGGATCAAGTCAGGCTACAGCAGCGCCTGTAACGGCCTCTATGACGACTGCGACAGCAGCCGATGCGACTCTTGGACTTCGCCTCCCTGCCGGGATGCAAGGGGATGAAATCTGGATTTTCAACAACGCAGCCGCAACTTGCCCGGTCTATCCGCCAGTCGGGGCTGCAATTTGCGTGAACGGTACGGGTGTTGGATCGGCCAATGCTGCATTTTCGCAGTTGACCTACAAACTGACGATTTACAAGTATTTCACATCGACCCAAATCATGGCCAACACATCGGCATAAAGGATCAACATGACTGACGAAGTAAACGCGCCGATTACTCTGCGCGATGCACTTGAAACAAACCTCGAAGCGGCAGAGGCCGGGACACTTGGAGAAGTCCAGGATGCGCCTGTCATTGCTGAAAAGCCGCGTGATGAAGCAGGCAAGTTCGCCGCAAAGCAAGGAGTTCCTGCTGATATTCCTGGCCTACCTGAAAAGGCACCAGACCCACGCCCTACAACGTGGAAAAAGGAATATTTGCCGCTTTGGGACAAGCTACATCAAGGCTTGCCCCTAACGCCAGAGGAATCGCGCAAAGTCGCCGAATACTCAGGACTTCAGCGTGAAAAGGAATTCGCCAGCGGCGTTTCGACTTACCGGGCAGAGGCAGAGAATGCCAAAACCCTACAGTCTGCAATGGAGCCTTTCATGGCTGATTTGCAGAAGAACAATATTCAACCGGCGCAGTGGATTTCCAATCTCGGGAATGCGCACAAGATGCTGGTGCAAGGCTCACCAGAGCAAAAATTGCAGATGTTCGCCCGACTCGCTCAAGAGTACGGCGTACCTCTCGCTGCTATCAATCACGGTCAAGGTCAAATCGACCCGATAGTCCCACAGTTGATGCAGCAGATTCAGAATCTCTCCGGGCAGGTCAATACCGTGACTTCCTGGCGGGATCAACAGGAGCGGACAGCGTTAAACGCGCAGTTGGCACCATTCCAGGATACCGAGAAGTATCCGCATTTTGAAAGTGTACGCGGCGACATGGCTCTATTACTAGAGTCCGGCAAAGCCAAAGACCTTGAAACGGCCTACAAAACGGCAATACGCATGAATGATGAGATTTGGCAATCTGAACAAGAGCGTCAAGCAGCCAATACATCAGCATCTCAAGCGGTGGCCAAGGCCAAAGCCCACGCGGTTAGCGTCAAGTCCTCAACACCTAAAGGACAAGTCGTGACCGGGGCAAAGGATCGGCGCTCAATCCTCGCAGAGCAATTGTCTGGATTGGCTGAGGGCCGGGTTTAATCGGACTCTGTAAAGGAAAACTACCATGGCTTTTGCCAATAGCTCAGTGACGGACGTGATCGCAACCACGATCCAAAGTCGCAGCGGTGAGCTCGCTGACAATCTGACGAACAACAACGCGCTTTTGAAGAAACTCAAAAGCAAGGGAAATGTTCGTACTTTCAGTGGCGGTAACGTGATCTTGGAAGAGATCATGTACAACGACACATCCACAAACAACGCCAACAGCTACAGCGGCTATGAGATTCTGAACGTTTCGCCTGATTCTCCGATCAGCGCGGCCCAGTTCAGCATCACGCAATATGCCGATGCCGTTACAATGTCTGGCTTGGAAATGCTGCAAAACAGCGGCAAAGAGCAGATCATTGACCTGCTCGACGGTCGCATGAAGGTGTCTGAAGCTCGCTTGCTGAACCGCATCGCTGGTGACATTTACCTCGACGGCACGGGCAATGGCGGCAAGAACATCACTGGCTTGGCTGCTGCTGTGCCTGATGCTCCTACCTCCGGCACCTATGGTGGCATTGACCGTGCTACATGGACGTTCTGGCAGTCGAAGAAGTATTCTGGTGTGACCAATGGCGGCGCTGCTGTCTCTGCGGCCAATATCCAGCAGTACATGACCGCTCTGGCTATCCAGTTGGTGCGCGGCAACGACAAGGCTGACCTGATCGTGGCTGACAACACCTACTATTCTCTGTACGTCAATTCGCTGCAAGCAATTCAGCGGATCAGCTCAGAAGAAACAGCCGGTGCTGGCTTTGCTTCGCTCAAGTTCTTCGGCGGCGGTACCTCTGCTGACGTGGTGCTTGATGGCGGTGTTGGCTCGAATGCGACCTCTGCGCATATGTGGTTCCTGAATACGAACTACATCTTTTTCCGGCCTCACAAAGCCCGCAACTTCGTGCCGATTGGTGGTGAGCGTCAAGCCATCAACCAGGATGCCGTGGTCAAACTTTACGGCTGGGCCGGTAACCTCACTTGCAGCAATTCCAGCTTGCAGGGGGTTCTTATAGCCTGATTGCATAGTTTTATGCACTGATGTAAAATTACACCCTTTACGGAGGGTGTATGCCAATCAAAGGTTCTAGACTAGATTTAAAGGTTAGGTTTCTTTCTAAATCACAAAAAGTTCAAAGCGGGTGCCACGAATGGACATCTACATTGAGCCGTTATGGGTATGGAAAATTCTGGTACGAAGGTGGTCAGGTAGCTGCTCACCGGATGGCTTATCAATTGTTTGTTAGAGAAATACCCGATGGGTTATGGGTGCTCCATCATTGTGACAATCGAAAGTGCGTAAATCCAGAACATCTGTTCATCGGGAGTGGGCAAGATAACATCACCGATATGGATGGTAAAGGCAGACGAGGAACTAAGAGTAAATTGACCTATTCAATGGTCGATGAAATCAAAGAGCTTCTAAGCCAAAGATACTCACAGCAAGTAATAGCCGAAAAGTTTGGTGTTCACCAAGGCACTATCAGTCGAATAAAATTAGGTAAATCTACGCTTTTTAAGATGTAATTTAACAAAGGAAAAATTATCATGGCATACACAATCACAACTCACGTTGCGGGCATCATGCCCATTGCGAACATTGACTCGGGTTACACCCCTGCAAATGCTTCTGCGGCCATCCCTTCGGCTCCAATGTCGAAGGGCATGATCGTTCAAGCGACTGATCCGACCTATGGCGCAGGTGAGTTCATCCTGCTGCTTGGTTTGGCTGCAACTGCTGTCGGTTCATTGGTGCGGTACAACCGTGTCAGTTGCCTGACCGTCCTAGCAGCTGCAACTGCGGTACAGAATACACCTGTTGCCGTGGCTATGTCTGCAAATCTGGCGGGCACCTGGGGCTGGTATCAGATCAGCGGCACGGCGGTTCTGTCAAAGACTGCTGTCATCGTTCTGCCTGATGTTGCGGTCTATCTTTCGGCTACTGCTGGATCGGTCAAGGCAATCGCCTCGGCTGGCCTGCAAGTATGCGACTGCAAATCGCAACTGGTAACAACCGCCTCGGCCTCGGCCACGGTGCTTGTCACCATCAATCGTCCATCGTTGCAATCGCAAGTGACCTAATCAGGTAGCTTTTACTGCCCATTCTTCGGAGTGGGCAGACTAAAGCTAAAGGGAAACAATGACTACTTTTGTTTGTTTAAAAGCCGGTAAAGCCTTTGGGCCTGAATACGTCAACATCCTTCGTGATATGGTTCTAAGGAACCTGGCAGAAGGCGTGATTGATAGGTTTGTGTGCATCACAGATGACGCCAGCGGCTTGAATGAAGGCATAGAGGCACTCCCACTGCCTGACGATCTAGAAACGTGGTGGGGCAAGCTCTACATGTTTAAGTTGAATCTATTTCCAGACGGTGAACGCATGGTATTCATGGACTTGGATACAGTTATCACGGGCAGGCTTGATGAATTCTTTGCCTACCGTGGCAAGTTTGCTGCATTGCGAGATTTTTACGATCCTGAAACACTCAACTCTGGCGTGATGCTTTGGGAAGCTGGAACTCAGTCGATTTGGGAGGATTGGGAGCTAGTAGGAAAGCCAAGGGATGATCGTGGAGATCAGTGGTGGATTTGGAATACCGCTTATGGAGATTGCCTACAGGATTTATTCCCTGGTAAGTTTGTTTCATACAAAGCCGACTGCCTGATAGCCCCGCCTTCTACCGCTGCTGTGGTGTGTTTCCACGGCGTACCAAGGCCGCATCAGGTCAGTGGCTGGGTAAGCAAGTTCTGGAAAATAGGCGGCTATGGTTCGGCTCAGTTCGATGTTGTTTGTAATACTGAACTATCGAAAGTTGTTGAAAATATCCGCTATTCATCAAGTCTTGATATTCCAAGTCTTGAGTTAAAAGACGGTGCTAATAGGGAAATAGTTATATGCGGCGGTGGTCCTTCGTTGGCTTATTCTCTCTATGAAATCAAGCAAAGACAAAGGGCAGGCGCTTTGATCGTAGGCTTGAATGGCTCGGCGCAATACCTGAAAGACTTAGGAATAGCACCTGACTGGCTAGTAATGATTGATTCACGTTGCTCTAACGATGATTTTGTAATATGCTGGCCAGCAAAAGAGTATTTTCTAGCGTCTCAATGTGCGCCTCAAGTATTCGATTGTTTGAAGGGAAGATTGATAACCTTGTTTCATATCGACATACCGCACATCGCTGAATATGTAGCTGACAACGGCAAACCGATTCAAGCTGTAGGCGGTGGGTCAAGTGTTGGCCTTATCGCTCTGTCAGTGGCTTATACGCAGGGCTATCGGGATATGCACTTGTACGGATATGACTCAAGTTTTAGAGACGATGAAGGTCACGCCTACGCTCAGAAACAGGATGATTCTGTGATTGAAGCCGACGTGAATGGAAGGCTTTTCAAAACGACACCATGGATGGTAACTCAGGCGACTCAATGGCAACAACTTGCTAACCAGCTTCGTGCGCTTGGATGTGATATTTCTGTGCATGGTGATGGGCTTCTGCCTTACCTGGCATGGGTAACGATGATGAAAGAACGGCCAAGTCTCGCGGCCTCTAGCGAAGCAACCTTAACTACTTGAGGGATTTTTTATGGCGATTGAATCAGATGTACCTAACCCGGATGGCCGCTTGATGGTCAAGTTTTACAGCAAGCCGGTGCAAAACGAATTTCAGACGAACAAGGAAGGCAGGCCAATCTTTGAGGATGTTGATTTCGTCAAGATTTTCATTCCTGGCGATACCTTGTCAACGATTGACGCACCTGCGCGAGCAGATCATAAAGCCCGATTTCCTCTGCACTGGGCGGCATATCAGAATGCCCACGGCGCTGATTCAAAGATCATGGGGACACCAGTCGAACACTGGCCTCTGATTACGGCTTTGCAAGCCGAGGAATTGAAAGCAATCAAGTTCTTCACTGTTGAATCTGTCGCCAACGCATCAGACTTGCAGTTGCAAGGGCTGGGCATGAAAGCCGGTATGAGTCCGTTTGCTTTTCGTGATCGGGCTAAGAACTTCCTGCGCGTTGCTAGTCAGGAAAGCGCGGTTAATCAGAACGATGAAGAACTTGAACAACTTCGCGGAGAAAATAAACGAATGAAGGCCGAATCTATTTCCATGTTTGCAGATATGCAGGCTCAGATGGATGTTTTGAAAGAAATTATTAGGGCCAAACCAGGCCGTAAACCGAAAGTACTTGAGGTAGCTTAATGTCAACTGCGCTGCAACTCATTCAACAAGCCACGGGCGAACTGGGGCTATCTGTGCCGGTTATTGTGGTCGGTAACAGTGCAACCGACACGATTCAACAGCTTGCCCTGTTGAACGGCTTGGGGAATGAATTGCAGCGCGGATTTACTTGGCAGCACATCAACAAGGAATACAGGTTCACGACTCAGTTTGTGACAACGACCGGAACCACGACGCTTGGATCGCCTGTCGTTACTGCTATACCTTCAACGACTGGAATTGATTCGACCTACACGGTGATCGGTACTGGCATCAATCAAGATACCGGCATTGTGTCAAACGACTCTAGCAGCCAAGTCACAATGACTCAGACGGCAACAGCAACGGGCACGGTCGCTCTGAATTTCTGCAAAACGCAATACGCTTTGCCATCGGACTATGACCGGCCCATTGATAAAACCCAGTGGGACAAGTCGAAACATTGGGAGATGCTCGGCCCTGAAACACCTCAACAGTGGCAATGGCTCAAGTCTGGATTTATCTCAACCGGGCCAAGGATTCGCTATCGGTTGATGGGTGGATATTTCCAGTCATGGCCTACGATTTCTACCGCTGAATATCTTGGCTTTGAGTACATGAGCAACGCATGGGTTTCATTGTCCGGTGCTGCTGCAACATCAAAAACAGCGTTTACGCTTGATACCGATACCTGCGTTTTCCCTGATCGACTGATGGTCACGGGGTTGAAACTGAAATACTTTCAGGTCAAGGGCTTCGACACCACCGACCTTTATCGCGATTACATCGCTCAGTTGGACATTGCTAAAGCAAATGACGCAGGTAGTCAGACGCTCTCAATGAATCCGCAACTGTCTCAGACCTTGCTCGGGTGGGCTCAGATTCCTGACAGCGGGTACGGAGTCTAAATGTTTGTAGCCAAAAAAGCCGTAAGCAAATCGCTATCGGCTCCGTCCCCTATTGGTGGATTAAACGCGAAGGATGCCTTGGCCGCGATGCCGCCAAATGATGCGGTGACGCTGGATAACTTCTTTCCAACGACAACGACCGTCAACCTTCGCAATGGTTATGTTGTTTGGGCGACTGGACTACCGGCGAATGTTGAGAGCCTGATGCCTTATCGCTCGGCAACGGCAATGGCTGGATTTGCCGCATCAGGTACAGCTATTTATGACGTAACAGCGGGTGGTGCTGTCGGCTCGCCCGTTGTCTCAGGACAGACAAACGCTCGGTGGCAGTCAGCCAACATGGGCACCACTGGCGGGCAGTTTCTGGTTTGCGTGAACGGTGCCGATCCGATGCAGGTTTACAACGGCACGGCTTGGCAAGCAGTGACTGGTATCTCTACACCTTTGGCGATAACAGGCGTCACAACCTCGACCCTGATAAGCGTCAATGTTTACAAGACTCGGCTGTACTTTATCCAGAATAACAGCTTTAGCGTCTGGTACATGCCGGTGAACAGTATCGGCGGCGCGGCGGCTTTGCTTGACTTGTCTCCGTTGTTTAAACTCGGCGGATACCTGATGGCGATGGCGACATGGACGATTGACAACGCATCAGGTATTCAGGAATACGCGATATTCATCAGCTCAGAGGGTGAAATCGCGATGTATCAAGGTGCCGATCCTTCGGTCGCTGGTGCGTGGTATCTGGTGGGCATGTTCAGGGTAGGACGTCCTGTTGGCAGAAGGTGCTTCGTGAAAATCGGGGCCGATGTTATCCTGATTAGCGCTGACGGATTCTTTCCAGTGTCGAAGGCTCTTTTGACAGATCGAAGCCAGACGCAGGACGCTATTTCTAACAAAATTGTCAATCTTGTCAATAACGACGTTCAGAACTATGGTTCTAACTTCGGCTGGGAGGCTATTCTCTATCCCATCGGAAACAAGGTAATCATCAATGTCCCGCAAGTAGCTGGGAAAACTCAGTACCAGTACGTGATGAATACCATCACGGGCGCATGGTGTCGGTTTACAAATTGGAACGCGAACTGCTTTGCAACTCTAGGCGACACGCTTTACTTCGGCGGGAATCTCGGCGCGGCTGCGAATAGCGCCTATGTTGCCAAGGCAGACACTGGATATTCAGATAACGGCGCGTACATCTTCGGCGAAGCTAAAACAGCCTTTCGATACTTTGGCTCGACTGGGCTTCAAAAACGGATGACGATGGTTCGTCCTGTTTTCCAGACTGCCGGGATCATGCAAGCAGCCCTTGCTATGGATATGGATTTTGCCGATACGCGGCCCACCAATTCCCCGACATTTTCAGGCACATCCGGTACGGCATGGACAACCGCCCTCTGGAACACATTCAAATGGGGCGATATTTCAGCGATCAAGAAAGATTGGCAGGGCGTATCAGGTGTTGGTTTCGCTGGTGCCTTGCATCTCCGGATTGTGAACAACGCATCAGCCGTTCAATGGCAATCGGTTGATTATGTCTATGAAACAGGTGGCGTTTTGTGATCGTATTCGAGCAGTCTCCCGTACTGCTTGATTGGGCCGCGAAGGTTCTAAAAGTCAACTTTTTCCCGGCGCAGTGTGCGTGGCTCACCGCAGTCTCAGGCGACGAAATTCAAGCCGTGGTTATTTATCACCAAATATCACCTTTCAACTGCGAAATGTCAGTCGCAAGCAATGGTAAAAAAAGATGGTTTAGCCGGCAGTCTGCAAATGTTTGGTTTGGTTATCCGTTTAGGCAAATGAATATGTACCGGGTAACGGCGGTGGCAGAACAGGATAATTTTCAGTCAGTCAACATGCTCCGAAAACTTGGATTTGTTGAAGAGGCAACTCTCAAAAACTGGTTTGGCAACAAAGACGGGATCGTATTCCGGATGTTGAAGGAAGAATGTAAATGGCTAACATGAAATCGAGGTTAATATGAAAAGCTCATCAGCCCCGGCTGCACCTGATCCAAATGTCGTTGCTCAGGCACAAACAACCAGCAACATCGACACGGCGAACGCGAACGCTGTACTCAACCGCACGAATCAAGTTACTCCGTGGGGCACTCAAACCTATACGCAAGCGCCGGGTGCCAGCACATTCGATCAGGCCGGATATAACAGAGCCATGACCGCGTACAACACGGCGACGCCAGCATCGGCAGGAAGTTCGGGCTGGGCAAACGACAACGGTGTGGTGTCGGGTGGATCGGCAGGCACTCAGGGATCAGCAACAACCGGCACGATGCCGACGCGAGAGCAATTCACATCGGCACCCGGTGTTGGTCAGTGGACCTCGAATATCACCCTCGATCCGGCCCAGCAAAGACTACTCGATTCAAGCAACAACATCAGTCAAGGGCTGGCTAATCTTGGAACAAACCAGATTGCCAATGTCTCCACTGCTTTAAGCCATCCGCTAGATTTCTCCGGTGCAACTGCTATTGCCAACAATCCCCTGACTTCATCTGTCACTGGCGGAGCCATTCAGAACAACATTGCCAACGCTGGAAACGTCCAAAGCCAGTACGGTTCTGGTGGAAATATCCAAAACGGGTATGGTGCTGGCGGCGCTATTCAAAATAGTTACGGCAACGGCGGAAGCGTTCAAAATGGCTATGCAAGCGGTGGGAATATTACCAATAGCATTGCGAACGCAGGTGACATCACGAAGAGTATAGATCCTTATGGCAGCATTCAAAATAATGTCGATGCGTCCAATTTAAATCCGCTCATAAATGGCGTTGGATACGGGCAAATACAAAATAATCTGAATACCAGCGGAGTCCCCGGACTTGTTGGTGGAAATCAGCTTTGGGGCTCGATGCAACAGGCTCAGAATGCATCCTATAACCAAGCGCAATCACGCCTTGACCCGCAGTGGAATCAGCAGCAGCATGATCTGCAAAACTCGCTCACGCAGCAAGGGGTAATGCAGAACTCGGACGCATGGAATCGCGCTGTAGACGATTTCAGCCGAAACCGTACAGATGCGTACCAGACCGCTCAAAATAACGCTGTGAGCCAAGGTAATGCGGCTCAGGCGCAGTTATACGGGCAGGGGCTTGCTAGCAATCAAAACTCGTTCAGCCAATCGCAGGCGGCTGGGAATTTTGCTAATACAGCACAATCTCAGGGATTCGGCCAGGGTATGACGAATGCCACGCTTAACAATGCAATAAACAATCAACAATTTGGGCAAAGTGCAACCGCAATGCAGTTGGCGAATTCGGCCCAGAATCAAGGCTTCGGGCAGAACGCACAGCAGGCAGCTTTTGCCAATTCCGCACAAGCGCAACAATACGGACAAAACGCCAACGACGCGGCTTTTGCTAACTTGGCTCAAAACCAGTCGAACACGCAAAACGCCAACGCAGCGGCCTTTGCAAACAGCGCCCAAAATCAGAGCAACCAACAAAACCTCCAAGCCTTTACTGCGGGGAATGCTGCTCAGAATCAAGCCAACACTCAAAACGCTAACGCAGCGGCTTTCGGTAATACCGCACAGAACCAAGGCAACCAGCAGAATCTTCAGGCGTTCAACGCGGCGAATGCTGCCCAGGCTCAGACTTACGGCCAGAACGCTAACAATGCAGCATTCTCAAACACTGCGCAAAATCAGTCATTCAACCAGGGGCTAAATAATGCCCAACTGACAAACCAAGCAGCGGGGCAGAATTTTAGTCAATCTCTGACGGGGCGTAACCAAAATATCAACGAGCTTACGACGCTGCAACAAAACCCGCTGAACGTCCTTAATGCTCTGCGAAGTGGCGCTCAAGTGACAGCTCCGACCTTTGGAAACGGGCCTCAAACCAACGTAGCCGGGACGAATATTGCTGGAATAAATCAGCAGGGCTATGCAAACCAGATGGGCGGATATAACACTCAGGTTCAAGGAAACAACAACATCAATAGTGGACTGATGGGGCTTGGTTCTGCTTATGCCGGTTCTGCGGCAGGTTCTTCCTTGTTGAGCGGACTGTTTGGTGCTGGTGCTGGTTCTGCTGCAGGCGCTGCGGCTGGATATGCAGGCTCTGATGCTGCATTCACAGCGGCTCTAGCGGCAATGTCAGATCGCAGAGCAAAAGACAACATAGTCCAGATCGGAGTTCGACCGGATGGCTTGAAACTCTACAACTTCACCTATAAACCCGAATATCAAGATGAATGGGGTCACGGTTTGCAAATCGGCGTAATGGCTGATGAAGTGGAAAACATCTATCCGGATGCGGTGCTTACCCATTCCAGCGGGTACAAAATGGTTGACTATGGGAGGCTTGCATAATGCCTACAAACTTTATCGACCTGATGCAGCCGGATTTGGTTGCACAGCAAGACGCGCTTACCCGTCGCCAGCAGTTAGCTGATTACCTACGCAAGCAATCGCTAGAGCCGATAGACCCTAACCAGATGATCCAGACGGGTGCCGGTGCGCCTAATCAAGCGGTTCCGATCAGCCCATGGCAGGGCTTGGCTAAGATGGCTCAGGCATACATGGCAGGCTCTCAACAGCCAGGGCTGACAGCAGAACAGTCGGCACTCGGCAGGCAGCGTATGCAAGGGCTTGCCAAGCTACTGCAAGGCTCTGGCGTACCCGGCGGTCAAGCTACGCCACAAGCGGCCAACGGACAGCCCCTACAGGGCATCCTAGCTGCGCCGGATGGTACGCCTTATGGGGACACCGGCAATCAAAGCTCGCCGCTTGTGGCGGCTTTACGCAGCGGTCAACCATCTGGTAATCCACTTGATAGCGGCCTGTCTGGTGCGATGCAATCGGCTATTCTTAGCTCTATAAGCCCTGGATTCGACACAGCCAGACTAGATCAATTCAAGCTCACGCCAGAGCAAAAGAATTGGTCCGCTACAGGGGTAGACCCGCGACTGGTCGGACAGCTTAACATTGCCGGATTAACCAAGGCAGGAACGCAATCGTTCACGCCTGGTCAAACGAATGTATTTCCAAACGGGCAGAACTTTGTTGCTCCTGATTTTGCGACTGGCGTAGCAGGTGGATTCGACGCACAGGGCAAACCGTTCGCAACTGATATACCCGGATCGACGGCTATTGCAGGTAATCGTGCTGGCACAGTGGCAGGGGCAACCAAGAGCGGGGAGCTGCCATATGCGCCACCTACGCCTATGAATATCCCTGGCGTTGGCCCGCGACTGGTGACGCCCAAGCAAGCTATTGATTACGCCAATGGCGGCAACAGCAGTTCAACTCCTGATTCAGTACGCCAAGAGCAGGTGAGAATAATCCAGAGCGAGTATGACAAGGAAACAAACCCAACGGCAAAAGCATCAATCGGTAGAGAGTTGGCTCGCCTTGGTGCGCCGCAAGCCCCAGGCGCTGCTTTGCAATCACCGGCTGATTTGAAGATAGCCGAGGAAAGGGCAACCGCTGCGATTGCTGCGGCTAAAGTTACTGAATCAACTAAACCACTTTTGGCAGCGATTGACCAAGCTCTATCGATCAATGACAAGGTTCCTTATGGACCGCATGGAATTGCTGAAATGCGACGTGAATGGTCAAACCTCCCAGTAGTCGGTAATGGTGAATCTGCCAAATATGCAGGCCAGTGGGATCAACTCATGGGCCAAGGTATTTTGGGCGGGATTGCATCCAGCGGCCTAGCGAGAATGGACATTCCAATCGTCAACGCGATTAAATCGGCTAACGGCATACCAATGGAAAACAGCCCAGTCGCCAGAAAAGCTATGCTGATGAATTTACGCTCTATCGTTTTAAATCACGCCGCATCTGCTGGTAATGTTGTGCCTGCCTTGAATCAGCCCGGCCTGACACAGAACACGACTGTTGCGCCAATGCAAGCGCCGCAAATCGCCCCTGTAAAGACTGTCAGTTGGGGAGACCTTAAATGAACGTGACGCTGCCTGACGGGACAGTGCTTAACGACGTCCCTGATGGAACTTCTCAGGCTGCTGTGACTGCAAAACTTGCAGCCAATGGGTATGACGTATCAAAGCTCGGCCCAACGCCTAATCAGCCAGTATCATCGAACCCACTTATCGGTGCCGATGCACAAAAGGCGTTGAACTATACCGGCGCTGATGCGAGGGGCGGTTTCTTGCGTGGTGCTGGTGACATAGGCGCAACCATCATGCGAGCATTGCCAAATGCGCTCGGTGGCGATACGGCGCAGGAAAGTGCAGCACGGCGGGCTAATCTTGACCCGAGCATTGCTCAATTTACTGGCGGCGATACAAACTCGCTAGGGTGGGGAACGGCAAAAGTAGGGGCTGGCGTTGCTGGCACTGCTGGATTGGGTGGATTGCTTGGAAAAGGCGTAACTGCGGCGGCTGAATACCTGCCTGAAGCGGTGTCGCCGCTAATGTCAAAAATCGCATCGGCGCTCACATCTGGCGGATTCTCAACGGGCGCTCCACCGGCAACTACAGCTCTTGGATCATTGGGCAACGCGGCCATTCGCTTAGGCGGCGGTGCGGTGAACGGTGCGGCAACGGCAGGCGCGATAAACCCATCAGACGCAGGAACAGGGGCGCTTATAGGTGCAGCAATTCCAGCCGCTGCAAAAGTAGCAGGATCAATTGGGAATGGCATCTATAACGCCGTGAAGCCGGTCACTAACCCATCAGGATACGCAGCCGGACAGGTGGCAGATAAGCTAGGCCCTGATGTGCAATCTGTCATTGACAAACTACGCAACTCCCCCGAATTGGTGCAAGGTTCATTACCTACATCGGCGCAAGTTTCACAGAATCCGGTGATGACTCAGATGGAGAAGGCGCTCGGTAACGTCCCCGATGCTAAAACACTTTTCGCACAGCGCGAATTGAGCAACAACAATGCACGGTGGCAGGCGTTGCGTGACGTAGCTGGACAGCCAGGACAGCTAGATGGGGCCATAGCTGCACGCGGCAAGACTGCATCTGACCTGTACGGGAAAGCGTTTAAAAACGGCCCGGATATGTCGGCCATCACGCCCGAAATTCAGGGGCAAGTAACCGACCTTTTACAGCGTCCAGCAATGATTTCAGCGATGAAGGATGCAAAATCACTCGCGGCAAACGAGGGGATAGAGCTAACCAATGAAACATCGGTGCAAGGGCTTCATTATGCAAAAATGGCGCTTGATGACCAGATTGGAAGCGCGGTAAGAACCGGCAACAATAATCTGGTTCGAGTCCTTACCACGACAAAAACAAAGCTGCTGAATGTGATGGACAGCCTCAGTCCTGAATATGCAGCGGCTCGGGCTCAATACGCAACCATGAGCGGGCCTATCAACACAATGGAGGCAGGGAATTCAATCGGCACAAAATTATCTCAAGGAGCTCTTGACTCAGGCGGTAATCCGATCATCACTCTGCCAGGATACAAAGGAGCATTTGCGCAAGCTGCCAAAAATGCAGAGTTTGGAATTTCGCCAGAAGGTGCGCAAAAACTGAGCGGCATAGGAGCTGATCTCCAACGATCATCAATATCCAACTCAATCAAATCACCAGGCTCTGACACGGCCTACAACCTGAACGCTAACGGCTGGCTTGCAAAGGCTCTCTATGGTGATAATTTTCAAGGCGCTGGAAAGCTAACTCAAGCCGCTGCTGCTGGCGTAGGAAGCTTCATTCCCGGTGTAGGAACTTTGGGCGGGTGGCTTGGAGCTAAGTCGCTTGGAGGTGGGGTCGGTACAAAGCTGAATTCTCAACTCGCTGAAATGCTTTTGAATCCTGAGAAATTAGGTAACGCTCTTACCGCGTTGCAGCGTCAATCTGCACCGAATCAGTTGTTGCTTAATGCTCTGAAAAATCCCGCTCTCCGGGCGGCCCCTGCTGTTCTGAGTGCTCAGTAAAACCACCGCATAGACCGTAAATAAAAGCTGCAATGGCAACAATTATCAGTTTCCAAGTCAGAAATTCAATCATCTGAATGACCCTATGAAAAACCAAAACAGAACGGAGCCACACCATGGCCTTTAACGGAACTGGCACTTTTGTCCGCATTTATAGCTGGCTGACAGACCAAGCCGCAGGCATCCTAGTCCGTGCAGACCGCATGGATACGGATACTAACGACATAGCAGCGGGCTTGTCAAACTGCATGACCCGCGACGGTCAATCGCCGCCAACCTCTGATATACCTATGGGCGCTAAAAAGCTGACAGGGCTAGCCAACGGGACGGCGGCACAGGATGCGACTACGGTGCTGCAAGTCTTCACTTCGCCTACGTTCTCAGACCCGGTATTTACAGGAAATGTGTCGGCGGCTGGTGCTACTTCGTTCCTTGTTCCTACTGCGACGGCTGGCGACAATACAACAAAGGCCGCATCAACGGCTTTCGTTAACGGTGTCGCAATGACAGCCGCATTGCCAACGCAGTCGCTTGGATTCCTATCTTCAACGGGCACGGTAGCGAGCTTCACAAAATCCCTAACATTCGGTCTAAATCTATCCCGAGCCACAGTAGCAGGCCACGCCACTACAGCCGATATTTGGGGCGCACTTGGGAATCAGATTGATTGGACTGGAACCTTAACGACAACAATCTTCCCCAATGCTCCGCAAGCCGGTGCAGAGCGCGTGTTGATCTGCGCTGATGCGTGCTCGTTCACGGCGGGTGCGAACATGCTGATCGACGGCGTGGCTAGCGGATCGACAGTGACCTGTGCGGCTAACGATCAAGTAATCGTGCGTGCGGTTTCAACGACGCAATTCAAACTGTCTCGCATCAAATATAACGGTATGTCACAGGTATCGTCGGTGCCTATCGGAGCGGAGATGGTATGGCCGACAGAGACAGTACCTACCGGCTGGTTAGAAGAAAACGGCGCGTCTTTGTTAAGGACTGGCACCTATGCCGCTTTGTTTGCAGTTATCGGCACGGTTTACGGTACGGCTGACGGATCGCACTTTAATCTTCCTGATGCTCGCGGTCGGTTTGTTCGTGGTTGGGATCATGGCGCTGGCGTTGACCCTGATAGGGCGACTCGCACGGCTGATGCAACTGCTGGCGCAACGATGACAGCAGGGGATCATGTTGGTACGTTGCAGGCAGATGGGTTTAAAGCGCACGTACACAGCGCGAGAACTGGTACTTTCGGTGTTGGTGGTGGGCCTGGGAACGCGAGCGGAGGTGACGGTGATTCCGGGTCTACTGGCGGTAACGAAACGCGCCCGATCAACACCAATCGAATGATGATTATCAAATACTAAGTTTCTGCTCTCGTTCCTAACCAACAAAAATAAGGACGCCGCATGCCAAACCAAGAATTTATTGACCGCCGCTCTGTTGATCGAGGGCTAGCCGAGTGGAAGGACTCAACAACCAGCGCACTTAATGACAGCGTAACTCGCATGGGGGTTATTGAGGCTAGTTTGGGCAATCACACTAAGATGTTGGAGCAAAACTCGGCTTTGTCGATTTGCTTGAATGAGCGGTTTGACAATTTTGAAACTGAACTAAAAGTGGAGCGTCGGTCGAAAGATGCAGAGCTTGCGAAGGCGTTGGACACCTGGAAGTCGTTCACCATCCTGAAATTTGATGAAAGCGCGGCGCGTCAAGGAGTCCTTGAAACAAATCAATCGCAGCACATGAAATCGACTGCTGATTTGCAAGCCGGTATTGGTGAGGTGTTGGGAATCGTTACCGCGCTAAGTAGTGCCAAGAAAACGCTCGGATGGTTTGGCAGGATGGCGCTCTGGATTGGTGGGCTAGCCGGGGCCTGGATTGCGATTCGTACTGCGTTCACAGCGAGCAGCAAGACGGGATGGCCATGGTAATGAACATCTGGAACATTGTCGGAGTCATTGGTGCAGCCCTCTTGCTGCTGGTGATCTGGCTCGAATGCAAGCGCATGACCATTCTAGATTACGAGGCGGGAGCGCTGTCGCTGTTTGGATGGTTAAGGCATAACCCGTGCGTAGGGTGGCTGCTGATCCTGGCGGGCGTTGTGATTGTTTTTGGAGTGCTGCTATGACACTGCATGATGACTGGAAAAACATTCTGCAACACGCATGGAGCGTGAAGTGGATGGTACTGGCCGGTGTTTTCGACACTGGCGCAGCGGTGGTGCCAGTGTTTATAACCACAATTCCAGTTTGGATTTTCGCCGCCCTGACGTTCGCTTGTGTCGTTGGCGGTATCTATGCCCGCATACTGTGTCAACCAAAGGCGGGGCTATGACACCCCAGCAACGCACCGCAGCCGCAGCAGCCATTGCCACGGCTATCGCTGTACCAGCAGAGGGCATCAGGCAGTACGCCTACTACGACCCGCCTGGCATCCTAACAGTGTGCCGTGGGCATACCGGGCCTGATGTAATCAGGGGTAAAAAGTACAGCCTGAAAGAGTGCGACCAATACATGAACGCTGATATGCGCAAAGCCGTTTTGATCGTTGATAAATGCCAGCCCGGTTTGCCGGTTGAGGTTCTGGCGGCTTTTTCTGATGCCGTTTACAACCTCGGCCCAAAAATCGCTTGTGACAGAACGCAAAGTACAGCAGCGCGAATGCTCAAATCAGGCGACTTCCTTGGCGCTTGCAATCAATTTCCACGCTGGAACAGGGCAAAAATAGCTGGCGTGATGGTGCCTCTGCCTGGACTGACAAGCCGCCGTGCATTGGAGCAAGAAGTTTGTCTCACCGGAGTCGGCAATGCCTAATCAACTCGAACAAGCCTGGAAAGCTGCCCTGCGCGACAAAGCAGAGCGCGAAATCCTGCGCCGAAACACAGAGCGCAGACGACGCGAGGTTATGCAACTGGTTGATAGACGAGTGGCGGCGGATGCCCCACAGAAACAAGGAGTACCAGCATGAATTTTCTACTTGCATTATTTCCCGGCAAGATATGGATTTACGCCATAGCCGCAGGTGTGATATTTACCGCTGGCGGCACTGCGGCGTACAAGTTTCAAGGGATGCGCCTGGACGCTGTGAAGGCTGAATATAAAGGTTTTGTTGCCACCACGAAAGCTCAAGGCGAAGCAGCTCAGAAAGTTGCCAAGGCGCAAGAGGCCGCAGACAAACTCAACAAACAGAAGGCAGACGATGAAAACAAACGCACTACTGATTCTCTCAACAGCACTATTAAGCGCCTGCGCAGCGCCCGTGCCGGTGGCGGTTACCTGCCCCCCGCCGCCCCCGGTGCCTCAAGTCCTGCTACAGCCACTATCGACAGGGCCGAGTTTGAGCGAGCAGTGGGAAAGCTTGATCTCGGAGTTCAAAAAATCGTTGACACTGGCAGTAAAGCCGTGATCGATCTGGACACTGCAAAAAAGTGGGCGAAAAAATGAACCCCTAGATCGTCGTTCTGGCATTCGTCATCTTCATGCTGGGCTTGACGATGGTAACTTTCTTACCGTGCGATGGTTCAAGTGTTTTCAAAAATGCTTCAATCCGATCTGCATACTCACCACGGGTGAAGACAAACATTGCCCCGTCATCGCCTTTTAGCCATTGAACCGCGCCAGGTCCACGTTCTTTAACCGCCGCCTTCCAATATCTGTGCCCTTGGTTGAGCATTAAGCTTGCCAACTCACTCCACCCTTCCGGCACGGCTGCGCTCTCAGCTTGCAGGGCGTCGGCGGCGTCTTTCAATACCGCCTCTATCGGCCCATTCTGTAGGCGTTGTGCTGCGTCATTCAGCCGCTTAATCAGCTCGGCGTGTTTGTTCATGGTTTGGTGCTACTGATTCGTTGTTCCGCTGCATACTCGGTGATTGGATAAGGGCTAGTTCTGTCAAAGGCACTCGCCGCTTCTTCCCGCATTGACTCACGGCCAGCGGCGTAGGCTTGCTGCATTTGTTCGGCGGTGTAGAGCGGTGCAAAGTCATGGCCATTTCGTGAGAACGATGTTGGCGGCAATTTGTAAGTCATCCCTTTTCTCCCGTCAGCAGCGCAGTACGCCGATAGCACTCCACTTCACCACTTGCAAACTCATCGGCGCTGTAATACTCAGCGCAGCGGCAGTCTTCGCCGCAAGACTCCCTGGGCGCAGGCTCAGTCAGTTTGAGTAGGCCCAACTCGACGGCCTTGTCTTGTAAATCGCCGCCATCACGATCACCATCCGGCCAGTCTTCCATCACCCACTTGGCAAAGGTGCGCAGGGTGTCGCGCTCGGCGATTAGCTTGTTTATTAGCTCATCTTGTTTTGGCGTCATCTCATCGCTCCCATTTCAATCAATCTCAAAGCCCGAGCCGCCCGCAACGACAGCAGCAGGATGGCTGCAAGTGCCCTTTGTGCGCGCTTGTGGGTGCGGTGGTGGGGATGATGGGTCATGATTTGCCCTTCAAGCGGCGCGAAGCCGCAGTTGCTGTTCAAGTTGGTCAACTTCGTCCAGAAACGCTGTCACCGCCTCGGCGTGTGCTGAAATCTCGGCCTCGACCCGCTCGATACGGCATTGCATCCGGCGAAGTGCCGGGGGAAACCGTGGGTCAAACGACTGAAAAATGGCGAAGTTCGCGCCTGTGATCCAAAGGTTATGAACCACCTGCGGGCGGTAGATTGACGGGATGCACCCGGCCTGCAAATATTCCAGGTGCGTTTTGCTTTTCGGGCTCTTGGTTTCAAAGACACCGATCTGCCCATCCTCGGCCTCGATGAAGCCGTCAACGCTACAGCCTGCGGCCAGGTCGGGCAGGTAGCAGAATCCGGCTTCGCGCACAATCAGCCCAGATTCCGCCTCAAACGCTAGTCGGGCCTGAGGTTCGGTAGCAGTGCCCCAAGCCATCGCCTCATTGACAAAAATATCTTCAACGGCCCCGGTCAGGCGCTCCAACACCAGTTTGACGCGGTAATCAGTCCGCGCCGCCGCTTCTCCCGTTTTAATCTTGGCAAAGACAGCGGCGACATTCGAGCCTGTTGCTTTGCCCAGCCGGTCGGCTTTCCATTCAGGGGTGCCCTGGGCGTGCTGGCTAATCAGGTAGCGGCTCATGATGCGGCTTTCAGAGTTGCGGCCTTCATATCCACAATGATTTTGAGTGCATTCCACCCAGCTACATCGTGCGCCTCGTTGAACGCCTGGGCACCCATTTTGCGGGTGGTGTTCAGTACATCAATGGTCAGTGCGGAATTCACCTTGTCCGTCCATTCTTCAATCAACCCGGAACTACCGCCTGCGCCCTGCCCGTCATCATCCTCGCCGCCCTCGGCCACGCCGCAAATAGCTTTCAAGGTGTAGCGCTCCAAATATGATTTGGTGCTGGCCCTGGCCTGGATAGCGTTCTTTGCGCCGCCCGCGTCCGGTGGCCCGCCCATTGAAGCCGATTCTTCGTGCCCGTCAACGTGGCGAAGGAAACAAGTTACCTCCATCCACTCCTTATCGTCTTTGGTGAGCTTCCATGAGGCCGACAAGCCGTGCCGCGACAGTGCAGGCGTCAGGGCGTCGACCACGCTGTAAAGCTCGGCGTAGGACTTTCCAGATAGCGGGCCTGCTGTAACCTTTGTGCTCTTGACAATCCGCACGGCTTCGGCTTTGAATTCTGAGAATGCAGAGTTGTAGGACTTGCGGGCCTGGGTCGCTTCATAGCGTTCCTGCAAGAGCATCATTTTCTCGACTTGTTCGAGTTGCGCGCCATTGCGTAAAGCCGTCATCATCATCCCCGCTGGCGAGTTGTCCGTCAGGGTGATCTCTTTCCTGGGTTCTGGTTTTGCGGTTTCGACCAGTTCGAGGGTTGCTGTGTTGTTCATATCGTGCCTTTCAGGGATAAACTGATTACTTGTTTTGCGCTGGCGAATTTGCGGCCTCTCGGAGCGCCTTCGACATACGCGGTTTGATGCTTGCTTGACGGCCACCAGTGGACATTGACCAGGCCGCCAACGACCAGCACGCGCCCGTCTGGATATTCGATAACTTCGATTTCGTTTTCACGCGCAAGTCTCTTGAGTTGTTGGATTTGTTTGCTCATAGCATTGCAGAAACGCCACTCTGACAACCGTTTTTCGGGGTGAATACCATAGACGGAGCCCATCCGCCTCGCGCAATTCTTAGCCATGCTTCATAGCTTGCGCCTTCACCGCCGAAGGCACTTGCATTGGTATCTGCCAGCCACTGCGCCAATTCTTCGGGCGTTGCAAAAGCCGGACTGATGGGCGTACCTTCGCTGGTGTCCTCGTACATCATCAGGTGCGTGCATTCGCTCTCAGTCCACGTCGGCATGTAATCATTGACGTCTGGTGCCCCACCAAAATAATCAACGGCTTCCTGCAAACCGGCGGTATTAGCTTTTTCCAAAAACTGTGATGCCTCTAAATCGTACCGACCTGATGGAAACATCGGCTTGTGACGTCCGGTTAATTCGTCTACTGGGTGTTTCCAATCAGCCGGTACTTTCCTTACTTCGCGTCCCATTTCATACTCCTTAAATCTTGATGTAAAAATACGTTGCCAGCACCACCAGCACAACAAAAGCCAGCGTCAATTTGCGGAATAGACGTTTGATGTTTTGAATCATTTCTTACCTTTCTTTGGCTTTACATCCGGCTCATATACGGATGGCAGCACATCCACAGTGGCGTAATACATTTGGTATGCGCTGTCGTGGCACTTGCGCAGATGAAATTCAAGCTCTGCAATGCGCTGTTTTTGCGAGGCAATGACACGCTCGTTTTCTGCGAGCTGTTCGAGCGCTTCGTCTTTGAAGATTTGCAAAAGTTCTTTGCTCATTGCGACAGTCCAATAAAAAGCGCATAAGCCAAAGCCAGGCCGATCAGCACGGCAAGCTCAATGTCTTGGCGGGTGGTCATACTGGTGCCTTTGGTGCTGCTAGAAAAACAGGCTGGTGCTTTTCATCGTTTGGGTTTTTTACGTTGATTACGATAAACAGATCATTGGAAAGGTTGTCTGTTTGCACCCATCCAACGAATTTCCCTTTCTGCTCAGGCGCTGCGGCCTGTTGTGGTGTGGCGTAGAGGGGAATGTCACTTTCATCCTGAAGATAAGGGAAGATTACGGTTTGCCCTTTCCCGTTTCCAAGCACATCCAATGCGTAGCAGCGAACGTACCCTGCTGGCTTGGACACAGTGCGCTCGTGCTCTTCAAAACATTCAGCAGAGTGCAAATTTGGCACCGTGCTGCCACAGTTCTTACCTTGGCACGCTACCGGCTCTACCTGCACAGCCTCAGCGCGGCGTTGTGCCTGATCCCTACCCCACCGCTCATGTTCTTCTTCGGTTAACTGCGGGTATTCTGGTTCTACCTGCACAGCCCCAACAGGATTTGCTTCGCCTCTTGATGGGTAATGTTTAAGGTCGGTGTCCACAAACTCATCCAGATTTGTGAAGCAAAGAACTGTGCCTTTTGCCAAATTCTCAGACAGGCCCGGCGCACAGCCAAGAATCTGCAATCTGCGATAACGACGCGCATCTAGCGCAAGGGTGTTCGTGTCCATTTAATCGCACTCCACTTTATTGAGGTAGTCAATTTGATCGACTAGCGCAGAATCTTCTTCACGCTGATGCGCCTTTGCGGGTTTGTTGGTGTTGGCTGCCAGGTCAGCCTTGATGCGGTCGACTTCGGTGACGTGTTGCAGGCCGCAGACTTGGCAGGCGAATGCGTTTATGGCTTGCCAGTGTGGGGAATAGGATTGGCGTTGTGATGGGGTGCTCATGGTTGCACCGCCTTGATGATTTGCACATCGACCGGATACCATCCGCCGCGTTGCGTCATCGCCATTGCATCATAAGGATTAGCAGCGATTACGGTGATGCGCTTGCACTTGCCTTCGTAGTTTTCCAAGGTAACCCTGAATTCGCTCATTTCACACTCCTATTACGGCCACCGGATTCGATGACCTGATGTGAATAATACGCTTAATTTGGCGCATTGCAAACTTTATTTCAACTAAAAACCCTAATAGGGTTTCCCCTGTATAAATAGTGCTTGACAATGTGTTGTGTTACGCCAATAATAGCACATTATGAACGAAATCAAGCAAATCGCAAAGCGCCTCCGGGCACTCTCAAACATGGCTGCATTTTGCCGTGCTAACCTTATCGCCTACCGCACCGCCCAGCGCATCCGTGGTGGTGCAAAGACTGCAAATACGGGCACGGTGGCGACTATCGAGCGGGCACTTAACAAGGATGCAAAATGACTGAGCTTGTGGCGCTTCCTCCCCCGGCACCCGGTCCGTGGGTCGATAAAAAATCAGGCTACCCGGCTGAGCTTGTCCGGATTGACGGCGATAACTGCTGGTACACGATTGCAGATTGGAATGGCGAGAGCGACTGCAATATCGAGACCTGGCTTGGATCAATGAGGCCAGCATGAGAGTCCTTATCGCTTGCGAGTATTCAGGCCGTGTGCGTGATGCGTTTATTTCACTAGGTCACTACGCTATGAGCTGCGACCTGTTGCCAAGCGAGACGCCGGGGCCGCATTATCAGGGCGACGTGGACAATGTTTTGTATGACGGATGGGACTTGATGGTCTGTCACCCGCCATGCACCCACTTGGCCGTGTCCGGTGCGCGTCACTTTGCTGAAAAACAAGCATCAGGCGTGCAGCAGGAAGCGCTCAGGTTCGTTCAAAGACTACTGGGCGCACCTATCCCACGGATAGCCCTCGAAAACCCCGTAAGCATCATATCCAGTCGCATCAGGAAACCAGACCAGATCATTCAGCCGTGGCAGTTTGGGCACGGGGAAACCAAGGCGACCTGCCTATGGTTGAAAAACCTGCCAAAGCTGGTGCCGACAAACATTGTCGCTGGACGCGAGGCCAGAGTGCATCGGATGCCACCCGGACCGGATCGCTGGAAAGAACGCAGCCGGACGTATCAAGGGATTGCCGATGCAATGTCGGTGCAGTGGGGAAACTCACAACCAATACACAAAGACGGAATGACAGCAGACGACGACAAGCAATTCAATCGCGCTTGGAATGTGGAGATTAACGCATGAGCCTACACACCGATTTACACGCGCAAATCATAGCCATTGCTATCAAAGAGGGAGTGAGCTGGCCTGATGGGACGGAGCGTTCAACGGGTTATCCATGGGAGCCAGAACCCACGCTCTTGACCACCGCCGAAATCGAGCACGAAGCCTACAAGCTAGATCAGCGCGAACGCTACACAGCCAGAGCGGGCCAGGACAAGCGCAGCTACGCGCTCAGATTTGCAACGCCCGAAGCATTAGAGGCGCACCGAGCCAACGCCCGCGCCTATGAGAAGAAAAAACGCGACGAAGCCACGATCAAGCGCAAAGCCGAGCGGGTGAATGCGGACTCTGCTCTTTTCGCGCCGGTAAATAACTGCGGCGTGGCGGGCTCGGCTTTTGCATCGGTTTGATATGAATCCTACTTTACTCAACATTGACTGCATGGAATTCATGCGCGGCCTGCCAGACAAGGCGTTTGAGCTGGCGATTGTTGATCCGCCTTATGGCATAGGCATAAACATGAATGCCGGGAGAAAAAAAGACGCGGCAAAGCCAAAGCGCGAAAACAAAGACTGGGACAACGGTATTCCTGGGCCAGATTACTTCTCGGAATTAGCGAGAGTTTCGGAACATCAAATAATTTGGGGCGGCAACTACTTCCCGCTGCAGCCGCGTGGTGGGTGGGTGTATTGGGATAAAGACATCGCAGAAGGGGTTTCTTTTGGGGACGTGGAACTTGCGTATGCGACGTGCGAGACAGTGGTGCGACGCGTGCGTATTCAATGGTCAGGCTTTTTGGGTGCTGACGGCATTCGAATCCACCCCACTCAAAAGCCAGTAAAGCTCTACGAATGGCTTTTGACCAATTACGCCAAGCCCGGCGACCGCATCCTAGACACTCACGGCGGCAGCATGAGCAGCGTCATTGCTTGCTTGAATCTAGGCTTTGAAGTGACGTGCTGCGAAAAAGACCCGGATTATTTTGCAGCGGCTGTAGAGCGGGTAAGCAACGCGCAGCGCCAGCAACCCATGTTCGCACCAGAGCGCACAAAACTGGCGCATCAACTCGAATTGGAGGCCACATGAACGCTCTACAAAACCCAACTCGAATGGCTTGTTCTTCCAACGGTCAGGAAATCTGGGATTGGGCAACTAGAGTGTCTAGTAACCAACAGCGGGCCATAAAAGCCGAGTCCCTACTCAAGAGTTATGTCAGTATTTCCAACGAATGCGGGTCATGCGCTCTATGGATGACAAAGCAGTGTCCAAAAGAAATAAACAATAACGGCACCGGGCGTTCGTCTGGTCCGTCATGCACGTCCCCAACGTGCTCCAAGTTTGATATTACGCCATCGTCTAAAAAGATTCTAGAACAGAAATTGCGTGAGCTTACAACTATTAAGGAAATGAAATGACTGACATAAACAAACACCCCCTTATTAAACAAGCCTATGAATTGGTAGGTGAAATTGAAGACCTAGGCGCAAGTCCGGGATTAACCAATTGTTCGATATTGGCGTCTAATTTAATGGAGCGCATAAACAGATTTATTTCCGACAAGGAAGCTCCTGGTTTTGAAACATGTAGGGGCGAAGTTTTGAACTTTTTAGATGTGAGTCTGATAAACGCCAAACCCTATCGAAAGGGCAATGAAAAGTTTGATGACGGTTGGTACAACGCTTTAAAAGCAGCTCACAGCATAGTGCGATTTATGCGAGACCCAAATCATGTTATCGCTGATGCGACAAATATTTTTTCCCATGTTATTGATGTACTAACTCAAAAACCAATAACAACAGCCACGACCGCTGCATATTCAGCAATACCTCAAACAGGCACCGCCCCCGGCCCTAATAGCCGGGGTAACGCACCATGAAAAAATTTAATTGGTTTCTTTATCTAACGGTTGTCGTTGTTACTAGCATTGTGGCAACTCTATATTGGTTATTCCATGGATTGCCATTTTGAGGAATGAATATGTGTCTCTGAACACCAAATCTTAGAACTCCGTTTTGTGGAAAACCGGGGTGCAAATGGCCGAATCAGATATTTGGCTTTCCAACATGGGAAAAAGCTATCGAAGGAATCCAGATGAAACTAACAGATGAAATAGAACGCGATTCCGCGATAGGGCTACTTGAGGATACAGCCAATTTTCTACGCGGGATGCGGCTTGATCCTGCAATTCCTCAACACGCAAAAGAGGCCATTGATTCACGCTTGAGCAAACTAGATGCTTTTACTGGCGATGCGTATGACCGTGAATTGGAAAAGGAAGAAACATGAACTTTCAACCACCAGACACGCCTGAACCACTAGAGCCGGGCGACATGATTAATTGGCAGTCAGAGGAAATTGAGCGCCAGCAGGCCGCATTGCTTAGGGCAAAGTCGATCCTGATGCGTTGGTGCAATGACGGTATGGACATCTCGACAGTCCGGCAGTTGGAGCGCGAGACAATCGCCTTTTGTGCTGAAAAGTCATAAATTTTAGTTATAAGTATTTAATTATTTAATTATTTAAGGGGCAACAAATGGGACTTTTAGGTGATATTTACAGCGGAATTGATACGCAGCGGCGCAAGCTCGCTGGCCTGCTACGTGATCCATCTGGTACGTTACAACAGAAAGTTTCACAGCTTGGCGAGTTTTCAGGTAGCAAGGGCCGCACGCCATGAATCAGCTTTCATTCGATCTGAGTCCCCCGCTTTCCCGCGCCACTGACCCGCTCGAATCATTCCAGGCGGCAGATAGGGTCAAGGAATTCAAACTCCAAGATCAAACCGCAATTCTGAGCGTGCTCAAAACCTTTGGACCAGGTGGCGCTGATTTCATCGGCGGGCACTGCGGCAGGCCGGGGCACGCTATCGGAAAGCGCCTCAAGGAAATGGCTGACTCAGAGCAGATTATTTTGACCGGGCGTGATGTGAAGTCAGATTCCGGTCGAAATCAGCGCGAATGGCGAATTGTGCAAAATAATTCTTGAAATTGTTGCAAATAAGGATTAAGATAAACACTTAGGCAGTCGTGGCCACATAAGGACAAAAGTGAAGCAGAATCTTTCAACTGACGCATACATCGGCCCATCAATGGCGCTTGCCGCTTTTGTCCTGGATACGACCCTTTGTGTGTGTCACTTTAAAGGTTTTTCATGGCAACATTAACACTCCCGCCCGGAACAAAACGCAAGCCAAAACCCGAAGCCGTAATTCAGGTATCGGAACCAGCCAGAGAGTCAACGAAAATACACGACCTCCCGACTGAGTGTCTGACTGGTAAATTTGCTGTCATGCGCCAATGGGAATCAAAAGCAGGAATGCGCTTTACCTGCCTACACGATACCTTAGAACTGGCTACATCCGAGGCGAACAGGCTGGCAGGTGAGCATACAAGCCCGCATCTATTCCTTGTACTGCACGTTGTCGCTACCGTGGTGGTTGCTTGAATTACTACAAGCGCCACCTTGGAGACTACGCAAAAAAGGCGGGTCGCTTATCCATGTTACAGCACGGTTCGTACACGCTCTTGATTGATGCGTGCTATGACCGTGAGGAATTCCCAACGCTTGAGCAGGCTATTGAGTGGACGTGGGCCTCAACAACTGAAGAGATTGAAGCTATTACTTTCGTTTTACACAAGTTTTTCACACTAGAAAATGGTGTTTTTGTTCAAAAACGCATTCAAGAAGAGTTGAATGAGTACCATAGTAAGTCAGAGATAAATACACGAATCGCTATAGAACGTGAAACGAAGCGTAAGGAAAACAGCACGAAGCGTGTACGAGTGGTTAACGCACCGTCACCAGGCGTGAACGAACCGCCACCTAACCAAGAACCACTAACCACCAACCATAAACCAATTGTTGGCAGCGCAAAGCGCCGCACGCAACTACCTGATGAGTTTTTCCCTGATGAAACTGGATTAAAGGCAGCAACCAAAAAAAGCGTTTCGGTTGACGACGAGTTGCCGAAGTTCAAAGATTTCCACAAAGCCAAGGGCAGCGTCATGCTCGACTGGCAGGCCGCATGGCGTACCTGGTGCAGCAATGCGGTTAAGTTCGCTCCACGCTATAGCGCAGCAAACCCAACCTCAACTATCCCTATGAAACCTGGAATTGACCCGGCCCTAGCGAAATGCTACGCTGATGCGAAGATTTGCAAACCGATGCCGGTTGAAATGCGAAGGCCAAAACGTGAATTGTTTGGAGCGGCGGCATGAATGGGACATTTACAACGGGTAAAGCCGTTATTCCAGACCTTGACGAAATGTTGAAAGCGGTCGAAAAGATACGCGGACTACCTGCACAAAAGTGGATGCTAATTGCGCCTGATGGCCGGATATGGGCAGATGTTGACCCGATACATTTGCTAAATCCTATTTTTATTGGTAACGCCAAGATCACGGAAAAAGCGCAAGGAATGCAACGATTCAATCCACTAACAAGGTCGGCAGAGTGACTATTGTAAAGAATTGTAAAGTTGTTGTATTTGCTTGTATTGTATGATTGTTGCGCTACAATAAAGCCATCAACAACCGGAGAATGAAAATGACAAAGCAACAAGCAATCAGCGCCAAGATCGTAAAACTGATGGATGGCGGCATGGAGTTTACAAAGGCGTTTAACGTGGTTTGCGGCGCTGGTGCCTATGCAGCACTGGTGCATGAGGTTTACACCGAACTCCGCGCAAAGGCGGTGCAATCATGAGCACGGTCGTTAGCGATCATTGGGACTCGATGAGGTTCATTCCCAATAAGGCATTTTCAGACTGGTATGACGCCCTACCGGTAGAGCCTACTTATCAGCAGACTTTTGAAGCGGGGCACGCGATGCGGCTAGATGCGATAAAAGTGCGCCATGCATTATTCAGTGCATGGTTTCTCGGTCGAACGTATTGCGAACAGTCTGACGAACCGGGGCATAAGCGGGCCGATGAAACGCTACAGAAATTTACGCGGTTGTGCGAGGAAACGGTGCCATGACTAATTCACTCATTAACGAAGATGAACTTCCCACTGAATTGTCAGACTACGAATATGCCCAGTGGTTCAAACATTCGTTTGTTCCTGATGGCGGGGGGTGTCGCGTAGGGCCGAGAGTTATTAAAAAGCGCATCGAAGATGGTATGCCCGATTACGAATGGGTTGTTGAATCTGACCCGCATCCGGTGTCATTGGTGGCGCGTGCAAAGGCGGGCGACGTGCAAGCTAAGAACGCGTTAAACAAAAACATAACGGAGTTGATGGAAAAATTAGGGTTTGAATTATGACAACCCTGATAGCAATTTACATGGGCGTGATCTACACCTTCGGGAACTTCGCCTCTATGGATGCCTGCCAAGCCCGAATACAAAGGAATGTAGACAACTGTCCACTGTGTGAAATTGTTTGGAAATGCGTGAAGGTAGGAGAAAAATCATGAGATTCAACCCTGTTGAATACGCCAGAGTGTTATACGAAAAGAAAGCGACACGATACAAAGTCAGTCAAGATCAAATTAGTGAGCTGATTCTCCAAGACCCTGATGGTGGCAGTATGTTGATTGTGAGCGACCTTGAAACGCTGGCTGACAACTCGGTGCGCTTTGAAGTGGCAAACCCTGATACCGGCAGGCGCTTCGGTGTGGTGTTAGGGTTGACTGAATTGACGCCATTGTTTGAGGAACCAACATGATCCACTTGTCAGAAAACGAGGGATGGGATGACTACAGCGCGACGCTGGATGCTGAACGCGACGATTTCAACCGGCAAATAAGCGCCTGCACAAAAAACATTTCGCAGCTAGAGGAATCACTCAGGGATATGACAGTAGAGCGGGACACTCTGCGCGGTGAACTTGAAAAAGCAAAAGCTATTCCCATGAAGTACAGGCGGATGGAATTTAACGCTCAATTGCAGAATGAAAATGCGCGTCTATATGCGGAGCTTGAGGAATGCAGTAAAGCCCTACCCGGCCCCTACTATATGGACCCACCGGATGGTGGCAGCGTAACGGTAGGCGAACAGGTTGCACGCATGGCGAAGGATGCGGCTCGTTTTAGGTGGCTGCAACAAGAGAATTCAAATACCTGGCATGAATTTGCTGGTTTGACTGCTGAGAAAACATACGAAGCTATCGACGCAGCAATGAAAGCAATACCATGACTAAAGGCGGCAAACGTCCAGGCGCAGGACGCCCACCAGCGCCACCACGCCCAAAGCCTATAAGCTGGCGACCTGCTACCCAAAAGCAGCGCGACAAGTGGCTAGAGCTTGGCGGCGCACGGTGGATAAAACGATTATTGGATAAAAAATGACACCCGCACAAGCAAACGAGATTCTAGACAACTGGAAATATGGCATCCAAATCTATCCCGCGCACATCATCACCGCTGCCCTTATCTGTACCGGGGACATTTCGAGTCCGCTTGACCCAGCACTTGACTATGATTAACAAACTTGATCCTGCTTACGTCGAATACATCCTGCCAAAGTACGCGAAATTGCTGCCGTGGTTGGAGTTGCCGAGCTATGCAGAATTAATGAAAGTATCGGCCCTTTGACCGAAATATAAATTGGAGAAGCCATGAATGACGATCAGAAATTTTGGGTGAATGTCTGGAAAATTGTTGCCGTTTGTTTTTGTGTTTTGACTTTGACAATTGGTGGCTGTTATGCGAATCAAGTAAGGATAATCTCTGAAATGGTGGAAAAAGGTGCAGACCCTCTTAAATCGGAGTGTGCAATTTATGGCATATCTAGCAGCAATGCGGCGGTATGCGGGGCGCTGACAAAGTGAAAAAAAATAAGTACAATACAAATCCTAACCGCTATTCTGTACCGGCGTGGAAAGTTCTTTTAGTCTGTCTAAAACGTCCGTGGTATGACGTTTTATTGTGCGCGAACACGGTAATTCCGCCGTCGCCTTGGACCGAATGTTTTACGATTGAAATAGACGATGAACACAAAGTAATTCGGCTATCTGGTGACTTTGTTTGAAAGCTACGCCATGAATCCCGCTGCCCGAGCCCTAGACGACAAACTGGCTGAGATTCAGCGTAGGGCCAGGTCCGATGCGGTTGCCCATAAATCAGGCTGGCCGGTGGCGTGTCCGTTTTCCAGTATCGCCGCAGCTACAGAATGGCGCAAGGCTTTCGACGCTGCATTGCTTGAAAGCAAAAAATGATCGAGCTGACTGTGAGAAATGTTGTCACATTGCCTTGGCCGCCAAAAGAACTGAGCCCAAACTCGCGGACACACTGGCGGGCCAAATCACCTATCACCAAGGCTTACAAACAAACGTGCTGGGCGCTTTGCCGGGAATCCGGCATGGTGATAGCACCAGAGATAAAAAACGGCTCACAGCGCCTGCATTTGTTCATTGACTTTTATCCGCCCGACAGACGGCACCGCGACGACGACAACATGATCGCCAGTTTCAAGGCCGGTCGTGATGGGCTGGCGCTTGCACTTGGCATCAACGACAAGAGGTTTATCACACACCCATTTGTCAGGGATGAAATCGGCGGGATGATAAAAGTCCGGGTGACGGCATGAAGCGCGTATTTATCCTAAACCCAGTCTCGCGTCCAAGGGCTATTGCAGCCCTACAGGAAGCCCCGGACGGCTACGCGGCAACGGTGGGCGAACCTACCCGCAACCTTGAACAGAATTCCGCCCAGTGGCCGATCCTGCAAGCCTTTTCCGATCAGATGCAATGGCCGGTAAACGGGAAAATGGAATGGATCACGCCCGAGGAATACAAAGACATTCTGACCTGCGCATTCAAGCGGGAATCCGTGCGGGTGGCGATGGGGATGGACGGCGGCATGGTGATGTTGGGCCAGCGCACCAGTAAATTTACCAAAGCGCAGTTTAGCGAGTGGTTGGAGTTTTTGCACGCCACAGCGGTAGAGCGTGAGATTGATCTGGAATATGCGGAGGGAGCATGAAAACTAAAAACGCCACTCCAATCAACAGCGCAGAGCACGCCCACATTGGCCGCGTTAAGGCTCTGCCGTGCAGCGTGTGTGATGCCCCAGCGCCGAGCGATGCCCATCACATCACGCAAGGCCAGCACTATACGGTTGTTGCTCTATGCAAGGATTGTCACCAGGGCGGCTTCGCTGGCTGGCATGGGCAGAAACGCGCATGGATCGCCAGAAAGCTCGATGAGGTTGCGGCGCTCAATATCACTCTGAAAAGGCTCATGGATGCAAAGTATTGATCTAAACCATATTCAGGC
>CAAGKR010501163.1_pt1 | contig 39792 bp, 42 predicted proteins | sample 2556971 | NCBI WGS metagenome assembly CAAGKR01 (sample SAMEA5207829, study PRJEB30636) | soil metagenome | biome: forest; feature: boreal; material: soil | place: USA | collected 2011-09 | depth 1 m | reverse complement strand
CCCAGTGCCACCATCCATATCAATACCAACGGGTCACGCCCCCGGGTCCTCGAGCGCCTCATCGGCGCCGGGCTCAACTCGATCCGGATCAGCATCTTCAGCCTCGACGAGGCTCGATTCCGCGCCTACTACCGCCCGGTCGGGTACGGCCTCGCCGAGGTGGCAGCCTGCGCCGATCTCGTCCGCCGCGCCGGTGGCCAGGTGACGATCAACCTCTTGACCTTTCCGGGGATCACCGATGCACCAGCCGAGCTGGATGCCCTGGTCTCGTTCATCAGCCGCCATGGCGTCCATCAGCTGCAGCTCCGCACTCTGAATGTGGATCCGCACTGGCTCCTCGATCGAATCCCCTTAAGGACGACTGGCATCGGGATGCGGGCCTTTGTCGGGCAGCTCAAAAGCCGCTGTCCCGAGTTGCGGCTGGGCAACTTCACCCGCTCCTGGCCGGTGCTCGAGCCGATCTCAATCTGATTAAAAGGGGGCAGCCGTGGGCATGCTTGTAAGTGATGGGTGACCTGTATCCGCACACGGGCGAACCGCCCAAGGGGGGAGCCGACTATGGCTATGGGACCGATCGTCCTGTCCAGGCCGACATCCCGGCCCAGGCGTCACCGCGCAATCCAGGACGGAGCGGTTTAGCGACCGGCGCCCTGGCGGTTGTTGGCGTGCTCCTCAAATTCAAGGGCCTGACCCTGACGGTCGTCTCTAGCGGGGTAACCGCCCTCCTGTATGCCCAGCTCTTCGGCTGGTCCTTCGCGGTCGGGATCGTGTTCCTGATCCTGGTGCACGAGAGCGGCCACCTGGTCGTCGCCAGGCTGATGGGGATGCGCGTGACGTTGCCGGTTCTGATTCCATTTCTCGGCGCCTTCGTTCGGATGCAGCAATCGCCTCGAACCGTGGCCCAAGAATCGCTCATGGCCATCGGCGGGCCGGTGCTGGGCTCACTGGCTGCCGGCCTTTGCTATGCGGGCTCGTTGGCGATGCCCGGAACCAGCCTGGGACAGCTGCTCCGGGCCCTCGCCTACTTCGGGTTTTTGATCAACCTCTTCAACCTGGTCCCCGTCACCCCCCTGGACGGCGGACGCGTGCTGTCCTTGCTCTCGAAATGGTTCAATGTCGCCGGCCTGGCCGTTGCCGCCGGCCTCCTGCTCTTTGGGAACTTCCACAGCCCGATCCTCTTCCTCGTCCTGATCTTTGGCGCCTACAGCACCTTCCAGCGGTTTCGCTCGACCACGCTAAACCCGGCCTACTATGCCGTGGACGCCCGAACGAAGGTGATCGTCGGCGCCCTGTACCTGGGTCTGCTCCTCGGCCTCGGGCTGGGACTCATCGATACGTCCTCTGTGCTGAATACAACCGGCTGATAGAATGGAGAACCCGTGAAAGCCACCATCCACCCGACCTACCATCACGACGCGGTCGTGCATTGCCTGTGCGGCAACACCTTCGTGACAGGTTCCACACAAAAGGAACTCAAGACCGAGGTCTGCTCCGTCTGCCATCCCTTCTTTTCCGGTCAGCAGCGGATCGTGGACACACAGGGTCGCGTCGACCGCTTCCAGCAGCGCCAGCAGCGGAAGAGATAAGCGCGCCGGCCGTTGCACGGCTGGGTGATAGCATCATGGCGGCTGTGAGCCAGGACAAGTTCTTCTACGGCGGTCAGGCCGTGCTGGAAGGCGTCCTGATGCGCGGCCGGACCACCTATGCGGTCGCCGTTCGGCGGCCCGATGGCGAGATCCAGATCCTCCGCGAGCGCCTGCGCTCGGTGGTGTACACCCATCCGGTCTGGAAACTTCCGCTGCTTCGTGGGCTCGCCGGGCTGTGGGAGATGCTTCACCTCGGCATGAAAGCACTCGTCTACTCGGCGAACGTCCAGGCGGAGGGCGAACAGCTGGAGCTGAATGGGAATGTGATCCGGGTCACGATGGGCATCGCCATTGTGGGGGCCCTGCTCTTCTTCCTCGGTGTGCCGCTCCTGGCCGCCGGCTTCCTCAGCCGTGGCCACGGCAACCTGTTCTTTGGCCTGGTCGACGGCCTGGTTCGGATCGCCCTCCTGCTGCTCTACCTGTATGCCATCTCCTTCAAGGCGGAGATCGCCCGCCTCTTCGCCTACCATGGCGCCGAGCACAAGACGATCAACGCCTTCGAGGCCGGCCTCCCGCTGGACGTGCCGAACATCCGGACGCAGAGCACCCTCCACCCGCGCTGCGGGACCGGCTTCCTGCTGGCCGTGATGGTGGTCAGCGCCTTCGTCTTCGGGCTGGTCGGCCGGCCGGCGCTTCCGATCCTGCTGTTGTCTCGGCTGGTCCTGATTCCCCTGATCGCGATGCTGGCCTACGAGTTCATCCGCTTCGCCGGGCGCAACCGGCGCAACCCCGTGGTCAAGGTCCTCATCATCCCGTTCCTGCTGACTCAGAAGTTGACGACCCGCGAGCCGGACGATCGCCAGCTCGAGGTCGCGTTGGCATCATTCCAGGCAGCGCGGCAGGAGGAGCAAGAGGCCGCGGCCTGATGTTCGAACAGCTCGATGCCGTTCGGGCCCGATACGACGAGATCACGCAGCGGCTCTCCGACCCGGCGGTTCACGCAGATCTCAAGGAAGTCCAACGCCTCGGTAAGGAACAAGCACAGCTGCGTGAGTTGGTCCAGCTCTACGACGCCTATCGCAACGCCGACCGGGGGATGACCGAGGCGCGGGAGATGGCAGAGCAGGAACGGGATCCGGAGATGCAAGCCTATGCCCGACAGGAGTTCGAGCGCCAGCAGGCCGAGCGCAATCGCCTGGAGGCGGAGCTGAAGCTGGCATTGATCCCCAAGGATCCGAATGATGAGAAAGACGTCATTGTCGAGATCCGGCAGGGAACCGGAGGTGACGAGGCGGCGCTCTTTGCCGCCGATCTGTTCAAGATGTACGGGCGCTACGCTGAGTCGAGGCGCTGGAAGGTCGACCTGGTTTCAGAGAGCCAGACTGAACGCGGCGGGTTCAAGGAAGTGGTGTTCGAAGTCCGGGGACGCGACGCGTTCGCACGGCTGAAATTTGAGAATGGAGTCCACCGCGTCCAGCGCGTGCCGGAGACCGAAGCGCAGGGCCGCATTCACACCTCGACCGCGACGGTGGTCGTGATGCCTGAGGCGGAAGAGGTCGACGTCGTCATCAACCCGGACCGCCTCAAGGTGGACGTGTTCCGCTCGAGTGGGCACGGCGGGCAGAGTGTCAACACCACCGACTCCGCGGTGCGCCTCACCTATACGCCCGAGGACGGCAGCCCGCCGATTGTTGTCTCCTGTCAGGACGAGCGCTCACAGCTCAAAAACCGGGCGAAGGCGGAGAAGGTCCTGATGACGCGCTTGCTCGATCGACAGATGGCCCAGCAGCACGCGGCACTGACCGAGGTGCGCCGCTCGGCGGTCGGATCCGGTGACCGCAGCGAAAAGGTGCGGACCTACAACTATCCGGAGGGCCGGATCACCGATCACCGGATCGACTTCAAGTACTACAAGCTTCCGCAGTTCATCCAGGGCGGCGACATCGACCCGGTGATCAACCGGCTGATCGCCTGGGATCAGCAGAATCGTCTCAACGAACCGCCGCCGAATGGCGCGCGCAGCTAACCAGGGGACGGTCGGAGCCCAGCTCGCCACGACGCGCGTGGCGCTGAAGACGGCAGGCATCCCCTACGCCTGGCTCGATGCCGAGATTCTGGTGGCGCATGTTCTCCAGAGCTCGCGCGTGCGGTTGCACACCCACCCTGAGCAGCGGCTGACCATCGCGCAACGGCGGCGGCTGCGTCGATTGACGGCGCGCCGGGCCGACCGGGTTCCGGTGCCCTACCTCACGGGAGAGCGCGAGTTTTATGGCTACCTGCTGGCGGTGAGCCCCGCGGTGCTGATTCCGCGGCCGGAAAGCGAATTGCTCGTCGGCCTGGCGATCGACTGGCTGAACCGTCATCCAGATGCGCGGCGGGTCATCGACCTCGGCACCGGCAGTGGTGCCGTGGGGATTGCGGTCGCCAAAGCCGTCCCAAGTGTTCACATCGTCGCCAGGGATGTCAGCGCGCGGGCGCTGCGGGTTGCGGCCGCCAATATCGCACGCCACCGACTTCGCCAGCGAATCACCCCCGTGCGGGGTGACCTGTTGCGCGGCGCCCGCCCGGCTGACCTGATCCTCGCCAACCTTCCGTACATCTCGGAATCGCAGAAGCGCGTGCGGCCCAGGGAACTGGAGTACGAACCAGCGCTCGCGCTCGATGGCGGCCAGGACGGGCTGGCGCTGATTCGGGCCGCTGTGGCGCAGGCGCCCGCGGTGCTCAAAACGCCCGGCGCGATGCTGTTGGAGTGTGACCCCGCGCAGGCGCGTCGCCTTGTCCGCCTGGCCCGGGGTTACTGGCCGCAGGCCTCCATCACGATCCACAAAGACTTGGCCGGTCGGGACCGGGTGGTCCGGGTTGAGGTCGCCGCGTGACAGAGCGATGGCCGGCTGATCCGGCATCGATCGCCGCGGCGGGGGCCCGGCTCCGGGCTGGTGGGGTGATCGCCTTTCCGACGGACACGCTGTATGCCGTCGGCGCCCGCGCCAGCGACCCGGCGGCCGTTGAGCGGCTGTACGAGGTGAAGCGGCGCCCCCGTTCCCAGCCGCTCGTACTCCTGGTGCGCGGCCTGGACGATATCCGCGAGCGAGCGACCCTGTCGGCCCACGCCATCGACCTGGTTGCGCGGTTCTGGCCGGGCCCACTGACCCTCGTCCTGCCCGGGAGGTCGGGCCTTGCCGGCGAGACGATCGCGGCTCGCGCCCCAAACCATCCGGTTGCGATGGCAGTGCTGAACGGTCTGGGTGAGCCGATCGCGAGCAGTAGCGCCAACCCGGCGGGCGAGCCGTCCCCGGCGGATGCGGATGCCGTGCTGGCCGGCCTGGGGCGTGGCCTGGATCTCGTCCTTGACGGCGGCGCCTGTCAGCTGGGAGAGCCTTCGACGATCCTCGACCTGACCGGCCCGACCCCGCGAATCCTTCGATCCGGCGCGGTCTCCGACCGGGATCTGGGAATTCGCTGATCGGACGCCGGCTCAATTCCGGATAATGAGTGGGTGCTCCAGGCGGCCCACGACCTTACCAGTCGCATCGATGCCGTCGACCCCGAGGTGGGCGCCGCCATCCGTGCCGAGTTCGAGCGGCAGCAGTACACGCTGGAGCTGATCCCCTCCGAAAACATCGCCAGCCCTGCCGTACTGCAGGCCCTGGGCTCGCTCCTCAACAACAAGTACGCCGAGGGCTACCCCGGAAAGCGCTACTACGGCGGCTGTGAGAACGTCGACCGCATCGAGACCCTGGCGATCGATCGGGCCAAGGCGCTCTTTGGCGCGGAGCACGCCAACGTCCAGCCGCATAGCGGGACCACCGCCAATTACGCCGTCTATGCGAGCGTCCTCAAACCGGGCGACACGGTCCTCGGCATGGACCTCAGCATGGGCGGGCATCTGAGCCACGGGAGCCCGGTCAACTTCTCCGGCAAGCTTTACCATGTGGTGCCCTACGGGGTCGATCGAGAGACGGAACGCATCGATTACGACCTCCTCGAGCGCCAGGCGCAGGAGGTCCGGCCGAAGATGCTGCTGGCCGGGTACAGCGCCTACCCGCGGATCCTGGACTTCGAGCGGATGGCCGCCATCGCCCGGTCCATCGATGCCATCTTCTTCGTCGACATGGCCCACTTCGCCGGGCTGGTCGCGGGGGGCGCCCACCCGAGCCCGGTCCCGTACGCGGATTTCGTGAGCTTCACGACCCACAAGACGATGCGCGGACCCTGGGGCGCGATGATCCTCTGCAAGGCGAAATACGCCGCGGAGCTCGATAAGAGCGTGTTTCCCGGCATCCAGGGCGGCCCGCTCAACCATGCGATCGCGGGAAAGGCCGTCATGCTGGCCCAATGGAAGACCCCCGAGTTCAAGACCTACGCTCAGTCGGTGGTGGCGAACGCACGGGCCCTCGCCGAGGGGCTCAGCCGGCATCGTCTAAGGCTCGTCAGTGGCGGGACCGACAACCACCTGATGATGGTCGACCTGCGGCCCCTCAACCTGACGGGCAAGAAAGTCCAGGACACTTTCGATACCGTCGGAATTACGGTCAACCGGAACTCGATTCCGTACGACACCGCGAGCAAGTTCAATCCCAGCGGCATTCGCCTCGGGAGCCCTTCCGTCACGACGCGAGGCATGGGCCCCGCGGAGATGACCCAGATCGCTGACATGGTGGCCGAGTTGCTCGTACACATCGACGACCGAACCGTCCATGAGCAGGTACGCGCCCGCAGCCGGGCGCTGTGCGAACGGTTTCCACTGCCGTACTAGCCCTCACCGCGTCGATCTTCAACGACCCGACGCTCTGGACGACGTTTTCGCCTGCCAGGTTCGGGCCCGCTGTGCGCCCCTTCCTGGTTGCCCTGGCGATCACGGTGGTCGTCATTTTTCCCGTCCGCTGGTTGGCCTTTCGGCTTGGCGCCGTTGCCGAGCCAGGGGGGCGTCGCATCCATCAACGGGCGACGCCGCTGCTCGGGGGCCTGGCCATGTACATCGGGTTCGGCCTCTCGGCCGCGTTGTTCTCGACAAACCGCCAGACCGAGGGACTGCTCCTCTCGGCCGCCATGATCACCAGCCTGATGGTGCTCGACGACCGAAAGGGCCTCCCACCCTCGCTCAAACTGGCGTTCCAACTGCTGGCCTCCATGCTGGCGGTGATCATCTTTGGGATCGAGATCAAGTTGATCAGCTTCCCCGGGCACGTCATCAACCTGATCCCGGTCGTCTCCGTCCCGGTCACGCTGCTCTGGTTCGTCGGTCTGCAGAACGCCATCAACCTGATCGACGGCGTTGATGGGCTGGCCGCCGGGGTCGTCGCCATCGTGGCCGCAGCCATCCTGCTCGCGGCCATCAACCTGTCGCGTCCGGACATCGTGATCCTGGCCGGCTGCCTGATCGGCGCCTGCATCGGATTCCTGGTCTTCAACTGGCATCCGGCGCGGATCTTCATGGGCGATACCGGCAGCAACTTCCTCGGCTTCACGCTCGCCGCGCTCTCGGTCCTCGCCACCGCAAAGGTGGCCGTCGTGCTCTCGTTGCTGGTGCCCATCCTGGCGCTGACCATTCCGATCCTTGATACCGGGTGGGCGATTTTGCGACGGCGGGTCCGCGGCCAATCCATTGCGACGCCAGACGCCGAGCACCTGCATCACCGCCTGCTCGACTACGGGCTGAGCCCTCGCGAGACGGCCCTCGTCTTCTACTTCGGGACGGCCATCTTCGCCGCCCTGGGGCTGGCCATTTACGGCCACAAGAAAGTGTTGCTGGGCGCCATCCTCCTGCTCCTGCTGGGCATCATCGTGATCATCGTGCGTCGATTCCAGCGAATCAGCCGAGGTTGAGCCGGCGTAGGGGCTTCGCCTGATTGCGGCCTGAATTTGGCGCCTGCTAAGCTGTAGTTGCTTGAGACTCCTGCCCCATCAAGGAGCCTGCTGATGGCACCGCCCTCGAACCGGAAGCTCTTCTCCTCGATGGGACTCGTGACCGGGCTGGGTCTCTCGGCCGTTGGAAGTCTTCTGGTGGGAGTGCTTTTAGGCTTGTTCCTCGATCGAACGCTGCGCACCGAGCCGCTGTTTCTCATCATTGGGATCTTGCTCGGCCTCGCCGCCGCGGCGATCGCGGTCTACCGTCTCGTGATGCAGGAGCTCAAGGATTGAAAAGGAGCCCACTCCTGTTCATCCCCCTGTTGATGAGCGGGCTGGCCGCCCTACCGGCGTTTGCGGCCGCCACTCTCGGCGCGACCTATGGGCATCCTGACTGGTCACTCGGCGTGATCGCCGGATGGCTTGCCGGCAGCCTCAACACCGCCCTGCTGGCCCAACGCGTGAGCCGCCTCACCGCCGGCTCCACCGTGGGGGGATTTCTCTACGGCGCGGCCAGCCGGTTCACCCTTGTCGGCCTCATCGCCATCGGCGGTTACCGTCTTATTGGGGCGAACCCGTTGGGCTTCGTGGCCGGAGTCGCGCTGGTGATCCTGATGGGTGTGCCGGTAACGGTGGCCTGGTCGCTGAAAGGCGAGACGGCAACATGACGCGGCTCGCCCTGGTGACCCAGCCGCAGATCGAGATCGGGCAGCACACGTCCGTCACGGTGTTCGGCTTCACGGTGTATACGGACACTTTGATCATGATCCTGGTGGTCGTGGCCATCATCGGCGGTCTCGTGTTGTGGGCGCGGCGGCGGGGGATCACCGACGACGCCCCAACCGGCATCCAGAACGTCCTGGAGATGGCCATCGAGTTCATCGACGGCCTGGTCCGGGACACGATCGGCGAACCTGGGCGGCAGATCGCCCCGCTGGTGGTCACGATGTTCCTCTTCATCATCATTTCCAACTGGATTGGCCTCGTCCAGATCCCCGGAATCCACTTCACGTCCCCAACCGCTGACCTGAACAGTACGCTCGCCCTGGCCCTGGTGACGTTCATCCTGGTGCAGTTCTACGCGTTCAAGAACCGTGGCTTCCTCGGCTACTTCAAACACTACTTTGAGCCCATCCCGTACCTTTCACCGATCAACGTGATCGAAGAGTTGTCCAAGCCGATCACGCTCTCGTTTCGGCTCTTTGGCAACATCCTGGCGGGCGAGGTCATGCTTCTCGTCCTCGCGTACTTCGGCGGTGGCTTCCTTCTAGGCGTTACCCAGATCGTCCAGGGGTCGCTCTCGCACGTGCTGGTGGGCGTGCTGGCGATCATTGGCGTCATCGCGGTCTTCGTCGTCGACATCATCTGGATTGGCTTCAGTATCTTCATCGGGGCGATCCAGGCATTCATCTTCACCATGCTGACAATCGCGTACTTTGGACAGGCAATGGAGCATCACGAACAGGGGAAACCCTCGGTCACATAAGGAGGACGATGTGGAACACGCAATCATCATCGGCGCTGGTCTGGTCGCGGCGGGACTGATCATGGCGGGTGGCGCCATCGGGGCCGGTGTCGGCGACGGCCTGGTGTCATCCCGAACCGTCGAGGGCATCGCCCGCCAACCCGAAGCCAGGAATCAGCTGTTGCCGATCATGCTGCTGGGCGTTGGTCTGATCGAGGCACTGCCCATCATCACCCTGGTCTTCGCCCTGATCCTGATCTTTGCGAACCCGGCGCATTAGGTCGTAAGACATGTTCGTTGTCCCGAACCTGACCGTACTGATCGCGGACGTCGCCTTCTTCTTGCTGCTCTTTCTGATTGCCCGCTATCTCTACCGCCCGATCATGCAGGTGCTCGAGGCGCGCACCCAGCGGATCGCGGAAGGGTTGCGCGCGGCCGAGGAGGCGAAGAAGGATCGGGCGGCGGCGGAGAAGGAGTACCAGGAGCGTCTCTCGGACGCGCGACGTGAAGGGCAGGCGTTGCTCGACCGAATTGCGAAGCAGGGGGAGGACCTGCGCAAGCAGCTGGAAGCCAAGGCCCGTACACAGGCCGACGGGTTGATTGCTAAAGCCCGCGCCGAGATCGAGCAGGAGCGTGACAAAGCAGTGCAGGATTTGCGGTCCCAGGTTGCAGACCTTGCGGTGCTGGCGGCCGGCCGGATCATCGGCGAAAGCCTGGATGCGAAGAAGCATCGAGAACTGATCAACCGCGCCATCGAGGAGGCGGAGATTCGTGCCTGAGGCGAGTAACGTGGCCCGTCGCTACGCCACGGGTATTTTTCAACTGGCCCAGGACGAGGGCGCGATCGATGCCTGGCGGTCCGAGCTGACGAAACTCGACGACCTGCTCCAGGACGACGTCCTGGTCGCCGCGTTTCAGAACCCGGCGGTCGGGGCCAAGCGCCGAATGGAGCTGGCGCGGCTGCTCGCGCCGGACCTGCGGCCTGAAACGCAGAACCTACTGCGCTTGCTGGTCGAGCACGACCGGACCCGCGAGATGCATCGCATCCGCGAGGAGTTCGGACGGCTGGCCGACGAGGCGTCCGGGATCGTCCATGCCACCGTCACGACGGCCATAGACCTGGATTCGGACGACCGTCGCCGCTACGAGCAGGGACTGGCTCGGAAGCTGGGCCGCAAGGTCAACGTGACGTTCCAGACCGATCCAGCCGTTGTCGGGGGCGCCGCGATCCAGATCGGAGACCATCTCGTCGACGGGACCGTGCGGACGCAACTGGCACGGCTGCGGCAAGAGCTATTGCGATAAGGGGCGAGGAGAACAATTGGGAATCAAATCAGAAGAAATCAGCAGCCTGATCAAGAAACGCATCAAGGACTTCGACGTCCCGATCCTGTCGGCCGACGTCGGCATCGTCACGGAGGTTGGGGATGGCATCGCGCAGATCTACGGGCTGAAGAACGCGCAAGCCCTGGAGTTGCTCGAGTTCAAGGGCGGTACCAAGGGCGTGGCCTTCAACCTGGAGGAGGACTCGGTCGGGGCCATCATTCTCGGGCCCTTTGAAGAGATTAAGGAGGGCGACGAGGTTCGGACGACCGGCAAGATCATGCAGGTGCCGGTCGGCGAGGCCCTCGTCGGGCGGGTGGTGAACCCCCTGGGGGAGCCGATCGATGGGAAGGGCCCGATCGAAACCGGCCAGGCCTCGCCGATCGAGAAGGTGGCGCCCGGCGTCATCAGCCGCCAGCCCGTGGACACGCCGCTTCAGACTGGCATCAAGGCCATCGACGCCATGATCCCGATCGGCCGCGGCCAGCGCGAATTGATCATCGGCGACCGGCAGACCGGCAAGACGGCGATCGCGCTCGACACCATCATCAACCAGAAGGGCCAGGGCGTGATCTGTATTTACGTCGCCATCGGGCAGCGGGCGGCCACCGTCGCCCAGGTGGCAGCCACGCTCGAGGAGCACGGCGCCCTCGAGTACACCATCATCGTGGCGGCCACGGCCAGCGACCCGGCGCCGCTCTGGTACATCGCGCCCTACGCCGGTTGCTCCATGGGGGAATACTTCATGGACCAGGGCAAGGACGCGCTGCTCGTCTACGACGACCTGTCCAAGCATGCCTGGGCCTACCGGCAGATCTCCTTGCTGCTGCGCCGCCCACCCGGCCGCGAAGCGTATCCGGGCGATGTCTTCTACCTTCATTCCCGGTTGCTCGAGCGCGCCGCCCGCATGAGCAAAGACAACGGGGGCGGGTCGCTGACGGCGCTGCCCATCATCGAGACGCTCGCCGGCGATATCTCGGCCTACATTCCGACCAACGTCATCTCCATCACCGACGGCCAGATCTACCTGCTGACCGACCTCTTCTACGCGGGCATCCGCCCCGCCATCTCGACCGGCCTTTCCGTCTCCAGGGTCGGCGGCGCGGCGCAGATCAAAGCCATCCGCCAGGTGGCGGGGCGGCTGCGCCTCGACCTCACCCAGTACCGCGAGCTGGCGGCCTTTGCGCAGTTTGCCTCCGATCTGGACAAGCGAACCCGAGACCAGTTGGAACGAGGCAAACGAATGACCGAGCTCCTCAAGCAGGGACAGTACGAGCCGATGCCGATTGCCCAGCAGGCGATCGTCCTTTTCGCCGGCGCCAATGGCTTCGTGGATGACGTGCCGGTGGATCAGGTGCAGGCCTTCGAGAAAGAACTGATCCGATTCCTCAACACGTCCCACCCGGAGCTCGAGCAGGCCATCACGAAAGAGAAGACGATCTCCGACGACATCGAGAAGCGGCTGCGAGCCGCCCTCGACGAGTTCAAGAAGTCGAGTCCGCTGGTCCAGAAAGCGAAGCCGGCCGCCGAGGCCGAAAAACCGCCGGCGAAAGGTGGCGCCCTCCAGGGCGCCCGGGCCGCTGCCGAGCGGGAACGCTCCAAAGCGAGCTAGCCGAACCCATGGCCACCCTTGCCGAGATCCGCCGCCGCATCGCCAGCATGAAAAACACGCAGCAGATCACGCGCGCCATGCAGGCGGTGGCCGCCTCGAAGCTGCGCCGGGCGCAAGCCCGCTCGGAGGCGGCGCGGCCCTACGCGGACAAGATGGCGGAGGTCCTGGCGGAGGTCGCGAGTCGCGTCACCGGCTACCAGCACCCGTTCCTGGTCGCCCGTCCCGTCAACAAGCGGTTGGTCATCCTGGTCACCGCCGACCGTGGCCTCGCGGGTGGTCTCAACATGAACGCCGTGCGCGTCGCCCTCAACTACATGCGCCGAGGTGAGGGGACTTCGGTGGACGCGATTGGCCGAAAGGGACGCGACTTCTTCCGGCGGCTGCGGGTGCCGATGGTAGCGGAGGTCACCGGGCTGGGCGATCGCCCGGAACTCAAGGATGTCCTGCCGGCGATCACGGTCGCGGTCGACGAGTACATGGCCGGCAACGTCGATGAGGTGGCGCTGGTCTATACCCGCTTCGTCTCGACCGCCAAGCTGGAGCCGACCGTCTCGATCCTGATCCCGGTCAAGGTTCCCGAGCGCCAGGAAGGGCCGCGGGTCGACTATGTCTACGAACCCGAAGCCGAGGTGGTGCTGTCGAAACTCTTGCCTCGCTATGTCGAGGCCCAGGTCTACGCGGCCGTGCTCGAAAACCAGGCGAGTTTCTACAGCGCGCAGATGATCGCGATGCGGAATGCCACCGATAATGCCGGCGAGCTGATCAACGACCTCACGCTGCTGCGCAACAAGGTGCGGCAGGCGACGATCACGAAGGAACTGATGGAGATCGTCGGCGGCGCCGAAGCGCTTGCCGCCGGATAACAGGAGGCGTAAAGCATGGCAGTCGCGGAGAAAACAAAACCAAAGGAAGAGCGGTCGAAGAAGGGACGGGTAGGCCGGGTCACCCAGATCATCGGACCGGTCGTCGATGTCGCCTTCGAAGCCGGGGAGCTCCCCGAGATCAACCACGCGCTGGAGATCGATCGGGAAGGCGGCCGCCTGGTCCTGGAGGTGCAGCAGCACCGCGGCAACAACGTGGTCCGCACGATTGCGATGGCGACCACCGACGGCCTGGTGCGCGGCACCGAGGTGAAGGACACCGGCGCACCCATCATGGTCCCGGTGGGGAAGGGGACGCTGGGCCGGATGATGAACGTCATTGGGGAACCGATCGACGGCAAGGGCCCGATCAAGAGCGAGGGGCGGCTGCCGATCCATCGTCTCCCCCCGCCGGTCAGCGAGCAGGAGACCGCGACGACCATCCTCGAGACCGGGATCAAGGTGATCGACCTCGTCTGCACCTTCGCCAAGGGGAGCAAGATCGGCCTCTTCGGGGGCGCCGGCGTCGGTAAGACCGTGATCGTGATGGAGCTGATCCGCAACATCGCGACCGAGCATGGCGGCTTCTCGGTATTCGCGGGCGTCGGCGAGCGGACCCGCGAGGGGAACAGCCTCTGGCTGGAGATGAACGAGTCTGGGGTCATCGACAAGACCTCCCTCGTGTTCGGGCAGATGAACGAGCCGCCCGGCGCCCGCGCGCGGGTTGGTTTGACGGGACTGACCATCTCGGAGTACTTCCGCGACGAGTACGGCCAGGACGTGCTGCTCTTCATCGACAACGTGTTCCGCTACACGCTGGCCGGGAGCGAGGTATCGGCATTGCTCGGCCGGATGCCATCGGCGGTCGGCTATCAGCCCACGCTGGCGACCGAGATGGGCGACCTGCAGGAGCGCATCACCTCGACCAAGAAGGGGTCGATCACGTCGGTGCAGGCGGTCTTCGTTCCGGCCGACGACTACACCGATCCCGCCGTCGCCACCACCTTCGCGCACCTGGGCGCCACGGTGAGCCTGTCCCGCGCCATCGTGGAACGCGGCATCTACCCGGCCGTCGACCCGCTGGACTCGTTTTCCCGGATCCTCTCGCCCGATGTCGTCGGCGAGGAGCACTACCGCGTCGCCCGCGGTGTCCAGCAACTCCTGCAGCGCAACAAGGAGCTCCAGGACATCATCGCCATCCTGGGCATGGATGAGCTCTCCGAGGACGACCAGCTCGTGGTGGCTCGGGCCCGGAAGGTCGAGCGCTTTCTCTCGCAGCCCTTCTTCGTCGCGGAGGTCTTTACCAACCGGCCGGGCAAATACGTGCCCTTGAAGGAAACGATTCGCGGCTTCGCTGAGATCCTCGACGGGAAGCACGACGATCTGCCGGAGCAGGCCTTCTACATGGTCGGGACGATCGATGAGGCTGTCGAAGCGGCCCGGGAGAGTGGTGCCCGGGAGCCCGACGCCAAGGCCGACTCCAAGCCCGAAGGCAAGGCTGACACTAAGGCCGACTCCAGGTCCGAAGCCAAGGCGGACACCAAGCCCGACTCCAAGCCCGAAGCCAAACCCGCGACTAAAGCCGAGGCCGAGGCCGAAACCAAGGAACCCCGGGCGGAGGCCAAGACCGAAGGCAAGGATGGGAAGGGGAAGGCACGCCCCAGCGGCGAGCCGAAGCCCGGGGACGCCAAGAACGCCGGGACGCCCAAGGCCTAGGTCGTGGCCAAGCTCCACGTTGGCATCCTCACGGTCGAAGGCGTTCGCTTCAACGGGGAGGCCGACTTCGTCGTTGCTCCCGGCTCCCAGGGGGAGCTGGGGATCCTGCCGCGCCATATCCCGCTGTTGACACCGCTGGCCGCGGGTGCCGTCACGGTGCGCAATGACAACGACGAGCAATTCTTCTTTGTCTCCGGCGGCTTTCTCGAGGTGCGGCCGGACCAGGTCACGATCCTGGCCGACTCCGCAGAGCGCGCGGAGGACATCGACGAGTCCCGTGCCGAGGAGGCCCGCCGGCGCGCCCAGAGCGCGATCGAGCAGAAGGCCATCGATGCCGACCGGGCGGCCGCGATCGCCGCGCTGGCGCGCGCCGAGGCGCGCCTCCGGCTGGCCGAGCTGCGCCGTAGGCGGCGGCAGTAGGGAATCGCCGGCAGGAGCCGGCTGGCATGCTAAGTTAACGGGTCAGTGGCCCAGCTCCAGATCGAGGGGGGATCTCGATTGGTCGGGCGAGTCCCCATCAGTGGATCCAAGAATGCCGTCCTCCCCATCCTCGCCGCCTGCCTGTTGACGGACGAAGAGTGCAAGCTCAAGAATGTCCCGCGGATCGAGGACGTCTCCACCATGGCCAAGCTGCTCGAGCGCATGGGCGCCAGCGTGGAATGGTCCGAAACCGACAGGCAGCAACTCCATGTCAACGCGGCCGGACTGGCGCGCGGCGACGTCCTCGCCTCGCTGGCGAGCCAGATGCGGGCTTCCTTCCTGTTGATGGGGCCACTCCTGGCGAGGCGGGGCGAGGCGCGCGTCGCCAAGCCCGGGGGTGACGACATCGGGATGCGGCGGGTGGAGCAGCATCTCGTCGGCCTTCGCTTGATGGGAGCCCGCGTGGATCTCGAGGACGGCGAGTTCGTGGCCCGCGCCGACCGGTTGAAAGGCGCCACCATCCATCTGGACATGCCGACCGTCACGGGGACCGAAAACCTGATGATGGCGGCGGCCACCGCCGATGGGGTCACCACGATTCACAACGCCGCCCGCGAGCCACATGTGGTCGACCTCGCCCTTTTCCTGGAGAAGATGGGTGCCCGGCTGCGTGGCATCGGGACCGACATTTTGCAGATCGACGGCGTTCGGGAGTTGAGCGGGGCGACCCATCGGGTCATCCCCGACAACATCGAAGCGGGCACCTATGCGATCGCGATCGCGGCGACGGGGGGCGAAGGGACCGTCGAGGACGTCGACACCAACGACCTTCGAGCCGTGATCCTCAAGCTTCGGGCCTCCGGTGCGGACGTGGAAGACGTCGGGCACGCCCTCCACGTCATCGGCAATCGGCGACTCCAGCCGGTGGATGTCACCACCTGGCCCCATCCCGGCTTTCCGACCGACCTGCAGGCGCCATTCGTCAGCCTGATGACGCAGGCGGACGGCCGCTGCGTCGTCTCGGAGGCCGTCTTCGAGAACCGCTTTCAGCACGTCCCTGAACTTCGAAAGCTGGGGGCCGACATTTATGTCGAGGGCCGCAGTGCGATCGTCTCGGGGCCCAGCGAACTCCACGGAGGCTCGGTCCGCGTGCCGGACATCCGGTCTGGCGCCGCGCTCGTGGTGGCGGCGCTGTGCGCTCGGGGTACCACCGTGCTCAGCAACGTCTTTCACCTGGACCGTGGATACGAGGACCTGGTCGCGAAGCTCGAGGCGCTGGGAGCCCGGATCACCCGGGTGGACGGCGGGCCAGACGACACTCGGCCGGATCTCTCCAAGGTCGTCGGGGATTGACGGTCAGTGCTCTCGAAAAAGATCGGCATCGACCTGGGGACATCCAGGATGCTCGTTTACGTCAAGGGTGAGGGGGTTGTCGTCAACGAGCCGGCGGTGATGGCGACTGATGAAAACGGAGGGCGGGTGCTGGCGGCCGGCAGTGCCGCGGCCGCGTTGCTTGGGCGCGGCGGGTCAGCCCGTGCCATCCGCCCGGTCGGGGACGGCAACGTCGTGGACTACGAGGTCGCCGGGACGATGTTGCAGTACTTGATCAGCCGGATCGTCGGGCGGCAGCGCATCTTCCGGCCGGATGTGATGCTCTCCATCGCCCCGACGGTCACCGGTGCTCAGCGGCGGGTGATGCTGGAGGCCACCATGCAGGCTGGCGCGAAGACTGCCTACCTGATCGATAAACCGCTCGCCGCGGCCATCGGCGCCCGGCTCCCGGTCGCCACCACCGATGGGCTCGTCGTGGGAAACCTGGGGGCGGGGTCCACCGAGGTGGCTGCCATCGCCGTCGGTGAGGTGCTCGCGATGGAGTCGATCCGGGGCGGTGGCCAAGCGTTGGACCAGGCCATCGAAGCGGCGGTGGAGCGTGATCACGGCGTGCGTCTCCAGCCGGGTGAGGCGGAGCGTCTCAAGCTGGAGATCGGCTCGGCCTCGGCCTCGCTGCCCGGGCGCTGGCTGGAGGTTGTCGGGCTCGACGGCGGCGGCCGCCTCGCAACGGTCCGAGTCAGCGCCGAGGCGGTCCACGCCGCGCTCGAGGATGGACTGGGCCAAATCGCCGCGAGCCTCCGGCGGGTCCTCGCCGAGGTCCCGGCCGGACGCCGGGCCTCCGTGCAACGCAACGGCGTGATCCTGACCGGCGGCGGCGCGCAGCTCCGTGGCCTTGCCGAGATGCTCGGATCGCTCGCGGGGCTTCCCGTGCGCGTCGCCCGGGACCCGGAGACCTGCATTGCGCTCGGCACCGGGATGGCCCTCGACAACCTGGCGATCGTTCGCCGGGGCCAGCACTACATCGCATGACAAAGGATCGAACCCGGACCGCCATCCTGCTGGGCGGTGGAGTCCGTGAGGCCATCATGGCGCAACCCGTCTTGCGAGCCATCCCCGGTGCCATCGTGTTTGCCGGGCCTGACGCGATTGGAACGCTGGTGGGACTCCCCGGCCTGGGCCGGAGCGTCATCCTCGACGGCTCGCCCGGCAGCTGGCTGCGGGCCTTCCGGCGATTGCGTGGGGGCTCGATCAGCCGTATCGTGCTGACGCCTCCGGTGACGGCGGCCGCCGCGGCGCTGGCCTACTTTGCCGGCGTTCCGCATCGCATGATGCTGGAAGGATGGTTCGATGTCACCGCGACGGACCGCATCCGTGGCACGAACGGCCTCCACCCGGTTGATGCCAGCCACCGGCTCGGCGCCGCCGCCGCGTTGGGCGCGAAACAGCCGACCAGGCCGGGTGACTCGCCATCCCTTGTCCCCCCAAATACCGTCAGGCAGCAGGCGGCGGATCGATGGCCGGACCTCGCTGGGCGGCATCGGGGGTATCTCGTCGTGGTGCCGGGACGCGGCTCCTGGTCGCGCCGCCCGATGGCGCGGCTTTGGGCGGCCGAGCGCTTTGCGGTCGTCGCCAACCAGTCGACCGCCGAACGCGTCATCCTGCTCGCCGGTCAGGGTGACGATGGTGTCGTCCGGGAAGCCCGGGCCGGGATCGCAAAGCCGACGATCGTGGTCCGGCTGGGTGACGTCACCATTGAGGAGGTAGCGGCGATCGGGGAGCGGAGCCTGGCGGTGATCGGGCACGACGGCGATGCCTTGCACGTTGCCGCGGCGGCCGGCGCCTGTGTCCTGGTCCTGCTCGGTCGCGGTGGCATCCCGCCGCGCGGGCCGCGGGTGACCTCGCAGCGCGTGGATGACCTCGATCGCCTCCTGGCGGGCCAGGTAGTGCTGGAACTCCAGCGCCACCTGCGGGTCACCAGCTACGCCTGAGCTCCGGGTCGCGATGGATGGCCGCGCGTTGAGTGCCGGCGAGGGCACCGGCGTGGCTCGATACATCCACGCGCTGGTTGCCGCCTTCCGAGAGACTGGCACCGTCTCGGTAGCGCTGTACCGGGACCACGGCCCGCGCCTGGTTGGCCCCCACCTGGCGGCGGCGGCCAGGATGCGGCTGCAGGGCGCCGACCTTCTGCACGGTCCAGCCAATGCGCTGCCGCTGGTCCGCTACGGGCTTCCCGGCGTGGTCACCGTCCATGACCTGGCGATCTACGACCACCCGGAATGGTTCCCCACGGGCCAGTGGTTTGCGACGCACGTGGTCGTCCCACGCTCGATCCGCGGTGCCCGGCTCGTGATCTGTCCCTCGAAGGCAACCAGGCTCGCGGTGGTTCGCCTCATGGATATCGAGCCTGAGCGGTGCCGGGTCATCCCGCACGGCGTGGAAGCCGAGTTCGGGCTACCCGTCTCCGAGACGATCCGGTCCGGCGTTCGAGAGACCTATGCCCTCCCCGAGCGCTACCTCCTGCAGGTCGGCACGGTGCAGCCGCGGAAGAACTATGTGACGACCCTGCGAGCGCTGGCGCGGATCCCCGTGGCCGAGCGCATCCCACTCCTGGTGGCAGGAGGGTTCGGCTGGAGCTACGAGCCTGTGGTCCGGGCGGTGGAGGCGCTGGGCCTGAGGTCCTGGGTGCGGTTCATCGGCTATGTCTCCCCAGGGGAATTGCCGGCTCTCTACCAGCTGGCTCGGGCCGTGGCGTTCCCCTCCTACGACGAGGGCTTTGGGCTTCCCGTCCTGGAAGCCTTCGCGGCCGGCGTCCCGATCGCCGCATCAACGGGCGGGGCCATCCCTGAGGTGGCCGGCGAGGCCGCGCTGCTCTCTGCTCCCGACGACGAGGCGGCGCTGGCCGAGAACCTGCGTCGATTGATCCACGATGACGCGCTTCGGGAGCGCCAGATCGCGGCCGGACGGGTTAGGGCCGCCCTGTACACGTGGGCTGGCTGCGCCGCGGCGCATCGGGCGGCCTACCTCGAGGCGATCGCCGCCTGACCCTCGGGGTGCGGCCGCGACGCCGCGTCCAGCACCCGCCAGATCTGCTCGGCCGCCCGTTCCCAGGTGAAGGCCGCGCTGCGCGCCTGGCCGGCGCTGATCAGCCGCCGCTGCAGCTCTAGATCGCTGGCGAGCTCGATCATGGCCTGGCTCCAGGAGCCGGCATCGTCCGGGCTCAGCAGGATGCCGGCACTCCCCACGATTTCGGGCAAGGCCCCGGCGTTCGAGGCCAGCACGGCGGTCCCGCAGCGCATGGCTTCGAGGACTGGAAACCCAAAACCTTCGAAGCGGGAGGGTAGCGTCAGGGCGAGCGCCCCCGCATACAGTGCGGGGAGGTCCTCGTGCGGCACGTAGGCCAGCACCTGGAGGCCGTCGCCGGCGGCGGTCGTCTCGTGCCCCGGGCCGGCCAGCACCAGGCCGGCCGTGAGCCCGCGCCGTCGCGCGTCGGCGAAGGCGCGACGGAGCATCCCGAGGTTCTTGCGAGGATGGTTTCGGCCGACGTACAGGTAGTACTGGCGCGGCAGATGGTACCGGGCGAGCACGGCCCCCACCGAGCTGGCGCTCTGTGGGCCCATCAGGGGATCCACCCCCGAATGGATCACCGCGATCCGCTCCGGCGGCACGCGGTAGTAGCGCACCAGGTCATCGGCCGTCGACCTGGACACCGCGATCAGCCGCGTCGCCCGGCGGACCATCGACCGCATCATCAACTCCAGGTACCACCAGCTCGCGGCCGAATACGCGGCGCGCTCCCGGCGATGCCCGACGTCATGGATGGTCACGACGCCTGGAATGCGCAGGCCGACGGGAAGCACGTGGCTTGGGACGAAGACCACGTCGGGGGGGTCACGATGCAGCGCCTGGCGAAAGCGCCAGTGAGTCCAGAGCCGAGGGAATGGAATCCCGCGCCACTCAACACCGGCATCAAGCCAGGCAGGTCGTGCCGAGGCGTTTCCATAAACGCGCAGGCTCCGCCCACTCCGGGACGCCGCGAGCGCGTCGATGACATTCCGCGCGTAGACCTCCGTTCCGGACGGATGCGGACGCAAGGCCGGCGTGCCGTCGATGCCCGCGATCATGCCGCCTCTCGCATCCGCGATGGCGCGCGCGACCCTTTGCTAACATCCGCGACGTGCCAGGCGTGAACCCGATGCCCGATGGCATCGTCCTCGACCTGCTGTTTGTAGCCCGGCCGTTTACGGGGTTGGACCATCATGCCTTGCACATCCTCCGCGGGCTGCATCAGGCGGGGCTCGCCGTCGACGTCCTGGTCACGAAAGGGGCCGCCGAGGGCATGGGTGATGCCCTTGAGGGCCATCGCGCGGTCGTCTTTCCATCCGTCCCGCGCGGGTTGCGGCTGGGCCGGGAGCAGTGGTCGATCCCCTGGCGGTTCGGGGCCCACCCGCGCTCGGTACGCCTTCTCCACTCGGTGGCGGGTGTGGGCCCGCTGCTGAGCGATGTCCCGCTGGTGCTCACCGTGCCCGACCTTGCCTATCGCGTCGAACCCCAGGCGATGCATCCACGGGCTCGCTGGTATTTCGGCTCGCTCGGGCCGCGCAGCATCCATCGGGCCCGGCAGGTGATCGTGTCCTCGCAAGCGATCCGGCAGCAGGTCATGGACCTGTACCATATCGCGCCGGATCGCATCACCTCGATCCCACTGGCCGCCGACCCGGGATTCACCCCGCGCCCGGTGGACGAGATTGCCGCCGTCCGCAAACGGTTCGGCCTTCCGGAGCGCTATGTGCTCTACGTCGGCACGATTGATCCGCGAAAAGACCTGGCCCGACTTCGCGCCGCCTACGAACTGCTGCCCCCGGACCTCGCGGACGACTCCGCGCTGGTTTTTAGCGGCCGAACCAATCGCGGGGCCGAACGACTCGCGCGTGAGCTGCGGCGACCGGGGCGTCGAGGACACATCATCAGCCTCGGCTATGTGCCCCGGGAGACGCTTCCGGCGCTCTACAGCGGCGCTTCGGTCTTCGTCTATCCATCGCGGTACGAGGGCTTCGGCCTCCCCGTCCTCGAGGCGATGTCCTGCGGCACGCCCGTGATCGTCTCGGGGACGCCGGCGCTCGCCGAGCTCGTTGAACAATCGGGAATTGTCCTCCGCACCGAGAGCACCGAAGAGCTGACTCAGGCGATCGAGCGGCTCCTCCGGTTCGATGCCGAGCGGCTTCGTCTCGGCGAGCTTGGGCTGGAACGCTCGGGCGGCTACAGCGTCGGCCGCCTCGGCCGCGAGACCGCGGAGGTGTACCGCCGGGCGCTGGCGGCGTGACGCGTGTCAGCCTGCTGGGGGTCCCGATTGACCCGCTGACGCAGGCCGAGGCCGTCGAATGGGTTGCGGCGGCCCTGACCGTGGGGCAGCCGCGGGTGGTCGTCAGCGTCAATCCGGAACGGATCATGCATGCGTTGCGGGATCCGCAATTCGGGGCCGTGCTGCGCGACGCGGACCTGAGCCTCGCGGACGGCGCCGGGGTGCTCTGGGCGGCGCGCCGCCTGGGGCAACCGTTGCCGGCTCGTGTTGCCGGCGTGGATTTTCTCCTGGCGGTCGCGGCGCGAGGCGCCTCCGAAGGGTGGCGATTCTTCTTTCTGGGTGGCGAGCCGGGCGTGGCCGAGGAGGCGGGAGCCGCGCTCCGGGCGGCGTTCCCCGGATTCCAACTGGCGGGCACGTTCGGGGGCTCCCCCGACCAGAAGGACGATGAAGCCAGCACCGCGGCCGTGCGAGCGAGCGGGGCCCAACTGCTGTTTGTGGCCTACGGCGCGGCCGGCGAGGAGGCCTGGCTGGCGCGCAACCTGGGGCGCACCGGGGCCGTGGTCGGGATGGGTGTCGGAGGCGCCTTCGACTTCATCTCGGGGCGGGCCCGTCGGGCGCCCCGTTTCATGCGGGAGCACGGGCTGGAATGGTTGCATCGTTTGAGCCGGCAACCCTGGCGCTGGCGCCGCATGCTGGCCCTTCCCCGGTTCGTCGCCCGGGTCATGGCGCAGGGTCGCTGACTGCCAAGCACAGCACTCTCCGTGGTGCGAATGAAGGAACGTTGTGAGCTGCCCGTTATAGTCGGCGAAGAGGTCATGACCGCCCAGGGCGAGATCATTGGGCTCTTCCTCAGCGAGGCGGTTCCCGCTGGGATGACCGCACTGGCGACCGCCGAGGCCATTCATCAGCAAGGAGGGCTCGTATACGTGCCCCATCCCATGGACCCGTTCCGGCACGGCGACCGGTTGGGCGCCAGACCGGGATCGTGAGACCCGCGGTCGTCGGAATCCTATCCCGGGTGACCAGCGCCCTGGTGCTTCGCCTTCTCCTCTTCGTCGCCCTCTTCAGCCTTGCCGCGGTCCCGCCGCTGGATTCGGACCTTTGGTGGCATCTGGCCAACGGCCGGCTGATGCTCGCCCTCCGCGGCTGGCCCCATGTTGACCTCTACTCCTTCAGCGCCGCCGGCCACCCCTGGATCATGCATGAGTGGCTTTCCGACCTCGGCATGTACCTGGCCTACCGGGTGGGTGGGCTCCCCCTGCTGGTAGCCATCTTCGCGGTGGTGGTCGTGGCCGGCGCGATCTGCCTCTTCGCCCTCCTGCGCGGAAGCGGCCTGCACCCCACCGCCGCGGTCGGGCTCACGCTGGTCGGCGCGCTGGCCGGTTCCACTGCCTGGGGCGCCCGGCCGCAGTTACTCAACCTTCTGTTCGCGGGAATCCTCGTCTGTGCCCTCGTGCGCTACCGGAACGGCCGGCTGGCCGCCTGGTGGCTGCCACCCTTCCTCTGGCTCTGGGCCAACCTGCACTCCGGGTTCCTCGTGGGGATGATCATCTGCATCCTTTTTCTGGCCGGCGAAGCCGTCGATGCCTGGCGGACCGGCGCCGGCATGCCGCGCCGCCGGCTCCTCAACCTGGCCCTGGCGATCCCGGCCGGGCTCGTCCTGGCCCTGGTCAACCCCTATGGCTTGGATACGGTCCTCTTTCCACTCGGCACGCTGACCTCGCCCCTGATCCAGAACAACATCCAGGAATGGGCCTCCCCAGATTTCCATTCGCTGCCCGGGCTCCTCTTCGAGGCTGTCCTGTTCATCCTCCTGCTGGGATTGGCCACCGGGCGAGTTCGGGCTCGAACCAGCGAGTGGCTGATCGCCCTTGCCCTCCTCTACCTGGCCCTCGCCTCGCAGCGGCATGTGCCGCTCTTCATGATCGGAGCCGCCCCCCTGGTCGGCCGGTGCGCCCAGGCCTTGCTTGCCCTCGCCGGCTCATTATTGCCAGCCGTTCCACGGCCCCGAGCGGCCGCGGCGGCCTTGCGAGCCAGGCCGACGCCATTGGAGAGCCCCAACAGGGTGGTGCTGGGCGTGCTGAACCTGGCGCTGTTGGTCGTGGTGGCTTTCGGCATGATCGTCTACCGGGCGATGCCCAGCCTTCGTCCCGCCGATGAAGCGGCGGCTATCTCGTCGTCGCTCCCCGTGGCCGCGGTGGACAGCCTCCTTGCCCTCAAGCGACCGATCCGAGTGTTCAACTACTACGACTACGGGGGCTATGCGCTGTGGCGGCTCTACCCGGCGGGTGGCCGAGTCTTCATCGACGGGCGCGTCGAAGTCTATGGATCGGACATCTTCAGCCAATACCTGGCCGTCAACTATCTGTCGAGCGCCTGGCCGGACGTCCTGGCCCGCTACCAACCGGACGCCATCCTGATCCCGAGCGGCCATCCGCTGGTCAGGCTCCTGCAGGCCGATCCCAGCTGGCAGGTGCTCCGTCGGGATCCGGTCGCCACCGTCTTCACGCGTGTAGGCTCGACCCCATGAGCGGCGTGGCCCCGAGCATGGAGATCAGCGCGGTGTTACCCGCCTACAACGAAGAGGCGAACCTCGAAGAGGTCGTTGAGCGGACATCCCGGGCGCTGGCGGCGTGCGCGCGAGCCTCAGAGATCATCGTCGTGGACGACGGGAGCCAGGATAGCTCCGCCGCGTTGCTCGAGCGGCTCAAGGCGGCCTACCCAACCCTCCGCGTGGTGCGCCACCCTCACAATCGGGGATATGGAGCGGCGGTGCGATCGGGCTTTCTGGCATCTCGTTTTCCCTGGGTCTTCATGATGGATGCTGACAACCAGTTCGATCCGGCCGAGCTGGGGTTATTGCTCCGGCATGCCGGCGAGGCGGACATCGTGACCGGCTACCGGAAACAGCGGCGCGATCCACTGCCTCGGCGGCTCAACGCCTGGGCATTCTTCTCCCTCGTCCGGCTGTTTTTCGGCCGCCAGGTTCGGGACGTCAACTGCGCCTTCAAGCTGCTCCGGCGGGACATGTTGAACCGGATGGACCTGCACTCCAATGGTGCCTTGATCAACACCGAGGTGTTTGTGCTCGCCCGTCGCCAGCATGCGCACATCGTGGAGGTCGCGGTGCATCATTACCCGCGGACCTCGGGCAAGCAAACTGGCGCCAACCCGCGGGTCGTGCTGCGGGCGTTTCGCGAGCTGCTCGCCTTCCGCTCCGAGGTTGGGAAGGCGGCATGAGCCCTGAGATCTCGATCGTGATCCCGGCCTTCAACGAGGCGCTCCGCCTCCCGGCAACCTTCGATCGCATCGAGCGGTTCGTCAGCAGCCAGCAGTTGACGGTGGAGGTCATCGTCGTCGATGACGGCAGCCACGATGGCACGGCGGAGGTCGTGAGGCAGCGTGCGCTACGGTGGCCGTTGTTGCGGCTCGTCCAGGCTGGTCGCAACGGCGGAAAGGGTGGCGCCGTTCAGCTGGGCATGGCAACCGCCACCGGCCGTTATCGGGTCTTCAGCGATGCGGACCTGAGCGTGCCCATCGATGATCTGGAGAAGCTGCTTCGGCCTCTTCGGGAGGGAGCTGGCGTGGCGATCGCCTCGAGGGGGTTGAAGGACTCGGAGATCGAGCTCCATCAACCCTGGTACCGCGAAACGATGGGAAAGATCTTCAACCGCCTCGTCCGGATGTTTGTCCTCGGGGGGGTCCACGACACGCAGTGCGGCTTCAAGGCATTCACGGCGGAGGTGGCCGCGCGAGTCTTTCCCGTGCTGCAGACCCACGGTTTCGGCTTCGACGTGGAGGTGCTGTACCGGGCCCAGGTGGCCGGCTACCGGATCGTCGAGGTGCCCACCCGTTGGGTGAATTCGCCGCAGAGCCGGGTGCACCCGGTTCGAGACTCCATGGCGATGTTCATTGAGTTACTGGCGATCCCGGGCCGGGTACGGCGGCACCCGACTATGGACACTGATCGGCCGGCTCAGGACCGGGCCTCAGCCTGACGAGCTCGTACGGACCGATCGCCGTCCGGCTCAGGGCGCGCCCGGCGATCCACTGGTCGAGGTAGGTCGATCCAGGCACCGCGCTCAGGTTCCAGGGTTCCGGTACCGTGTTTGGCCCGAGCACGATGAGGGCAACCCCGGAGCGCGCCAGTTGGCACGCCATGGTTCGCTCGATGGGCTCGGTGTTGGTGAGCCCGGGGAACGCTTCGTCGTAGATTGTCCCGGGGTTGCGACCGCTGAGAAAGTAGATCGTGTTGTCGTTGAACACCACCAGGTCGTTGCGCTTCAGGCCGACCCAGATCGGCTGGCCGGCGGGAGCGCCCGCATCGATCTCCCGGATCACCTCCGCCAGTTGTGGCGTCGGCATCCAGGCGCGCTTGCCGGCCAGCCCGGCCCGGGGGATCCCGGCGGCTACCGGCGGCTGGGCAAGATCACGAAGCGAAAGGCCGCCGGCGGCCGCGCAGCAGAGGAGGATGCCGGTCATGACGGCCACCGCGTCGACCCACGGCGATGCGGCCGGCTGGCGGCGGGCGCGCCGTTCGAGCAGCAGGGCCAAGAGCACGCCGGTAACCGGCCAGGCCGCCATGGCATGGATCCCGTCCGCCCGGGTCCAGACCCAGGCAAAGGCCAGTACCCCGGCCACCAGTAAGGTCGTCAGCCGGGCCAGTTCGCCGGCGTCGTGCCGCTGCCGGTAGGCGCGCAGTGCCCCGAAGAACCAGACCAGCACGAAGGCGCCGCCGAGAATGGCCACCGCCGGCCCTTCATGCCCCTGGCCGATCGGGATGCTCCGACCCCGGGCATAGAGCGTGACAGCATGGATGACGATGTCGAACCAGATTGCCGGGAAGCCCGCGAGCCAGATCATCGTCCCCCAGAGCAGCGCCCCGGTGCCCATCGCGGCCGCCACATAGACGAGGAGTGGCGCTCGCCGCAAGCTCGAGCGGTGGGTGGCGAGGACGAGGTAGCCCATGCCCAGGCCCGTGCCCAACGCGATGGCGAACTCGGGCCTGCAAAAGGCGATGACGCCGACCAGGCAACCGGATGCGATCGGCCACCGGAGTTCCTCGCGGTCGAGACCGATCATGAAGACGAGCAGGCCGGCGAGGCCGAGCAGAATCGTGAGGAAGGGCGAATTGAAGGTCGCCAGTGACAGGGGGGCCAACGTGATCAGGCCGGTCATCAGGAATCGAATGGGTTGGCGCAAGCCGAGGTATCGCAGCAACGTGTAGGCGACCACGCCAATGAGCACCATGACCAGCGCCCCGAGGAGCCGCGCCACCATGACATTGACGGCAATCAGCCTGAAGGCGGCTGCCAGCATGTAGATGTCGAGCGCGCCGTAGCTGTTCCAGAAGTCGCGGTATGGCACCCGGCCGGCGGCGGCCATCGCCCCCTTGGTGAGCGTCACGCCCTCGTCGAAACGGTCCAGGGGTGCGACCAGGTAACGCGCCGTCGCCAGCGTGAAGAAGAGGCCGATCAAACCGTTGCGGACGAGCCCCATGGGCGACCAGGTCGACAGCCTCGGCGCGGGGCCCGGGATCGGTTCCGACAGGTTGCGAATCGCCATGCTAGTTCGGGACCAGGCGGTAGATCGCGACCGTGCCGCCCTGGTAAATCTGCTGGAGGTAGGGGTGGGCCTGCGGGTTGAACGCCATGGCGCGGCTTTCGTCGGGACCCCAATAGAGGATGGTGATGCCGTTTGTCTTGAGGAAGGAACGAACCTGCGAGTCCGGCAGGCGCGGCCGCAGGATGTCGCCGACGTTCTTGATTTTTTTGAAGTAATCGAGGGTCTCACTGTAGTGGCCCACATACACGGGCACGCCACTGTGCGCCGGAATGAGGAGGCCGGCCTGCGGCGAGGAGAGGACCCGGTCATCAGCCCGGTGGTGATCGGAGAGCCACTGGATCGCCACCCAGGTGTCGTTGGCGACGTAGGCCTCGGGGAAAGCGCCGGAGGCAAAACGAAGCGCGATCGCGAGCACGATGGCCGATGAAAAGCAGAAGGCCGGCATCAGCAAGCGCTCGACCCGCCTGGCCCGGCTCGGGCGAAGGCGCGCGATGAGGGCGCGCAACCCGACGGCGGCGAGGATGCCGAGGGGCACGTAGACGGCGTCCAACAGGCGACGCTGGATATTCGCCAGGTTCGGCGCATAGAGCAGCAGGATCACGAGCGGGGGCCAGACCATGACCAGCGCCAGTCCGCGATCGCGGCGGCGCCAGGCCACCACCATGCCCACCATGGCGGCGAGTAGCGGAAGTCCCAGGCTGAGCGCGAGGCTCAAGGGCGCGGGTGCCTGGTGCCGCCACTGGCTTGCCCACTCCGCGATGGTGGGGTCTCGGTACAGGATCCATGCGTTGTAGGCGAGCAGGGGCGCGGTGACGGCGAAGGCCGCGACTTCGGCCCCCAGGTTGCGCAGGCGCGGCCGATCCCCCCAGGCGAAGAGGACGGCGCGATACGCCAGCCACACGAGGAAGATCACCGGAATCATTTGCGGATGGATCGCCGTGAGTGCCGTCATGGTCAGCCCGGTCGCCAGGATGACGCGCCAGCCGGGAGCGTCGGAGAGTCGGAGCAGGCCGGTAAACGAGGCCACGATCAGGGCGGTCGCCCAGGCAAAGTGGGGGATGGCCAGGATGGAATAGAAGCCGGTCAACTCCGGGAGGTGCAGGTCGAGGGCCTCCAACTGGTGACCAAGGACGGCGGGATTGCCGAGGAGTTGCGCGATAAAGCCGAACCCCGACCCCAACACGACCAGCGTCAGCGCCAGGTGACGCAGTGGGGGAGCCAGCAGACGGCGGCTGAGCTGGTCGACGGCCAGGACCAGCGCGATCGCGCCGCTGATCCGCGCCAGGTGGTAGACGGCGATCAACGGCAGGTGCAGCAGGGCGCCGAGGTGGCCCAGGAGGAGGTAGAACCCGAAGAGAAAGACACCGCCGTGGGGCTCGCTGGTGTAGGGATCGTTCCACGTCCAGGCCCCGGCGGCCCCCTGCTGCATCTTGGCGAGGTAGGTCGTCGCATCATCCGCGATGAAGAAGAACCCCGCGAAATGGTGACCTGGTGGCGTCATGGCGTACGCCAGCAGATACGGCAGCAGGGAGAGCGCGGCGACGGCCGCGGCAAAGAGCAGCGGAAACCCGAGGGCGAGCCCGGGCGCGCGCTCCGTCCTCAGGGACGGTCGATCTACCGCGAGCGGAGTAGCCATGGTGCCGTCATGAAGAGCAGGACCGTTCCAATCGACAGGCTGTTGGCGACGATGAAAATCATGGGATCCATCGTCTGGGCCGCGCGAAACCCGGGCTGGCCGAAGACCGGCCCGATCGGCCAGCGCGCCAGCAGGCTCATCAGGAGCGCGATGGCGGCCAGCGTCACGGTCGGACGGAACGGCCAGTTCCGCCGGGCGACGCTGATGATGCTGACCCAGATGACGGGCAGAAGGATGACGAGGTGATGGGACCAGGTGACGGTGGAGATGAGAGGGAGGAGCGGGAGAAAGGCCATGGCGCCGGCGAGTCCACGATCCCGCCGGCCCTGCCAGAGCCACCAGGCGAAGAGCGATAGCGCGGCGACGCCGGCGACCAGCGACTCGAAGGGAAGCGAGACCCAGGGATCGGTGTAGGGGTTGGGGGAAAAGATCCGGGCAAGGAGTCCCCCGAGCGAATGGTTTCCGTAAAAGGCGGTCCCCCTCGCGAGCGCTGGCAGCACCCTGGTGAAGAACGTGACGGTGTCGTCGAGCCGAATCAGCGCCCCGGCGACGGTGACCAGCGCGAGGCCTCCGAGCATATAGGCCACTTCACGGTAGCGGCGCTCGACGAGCAACCAGCTGAGCAGGAGCAGCGGAGTCAGCTTGAGGGCGGCCGCCACCCCGATCGCGGCCGCCCAGCCGGGCCGTCCACGCACGGTGCCGACGATCCCGGCGGTGACGAGCAGGAGGATGGGGAGGTTCGCCTGCCCCTGGATGGCATCCACCCAGAGGGGGTAGAAGGTGAAGGTGGCGCAGAGCAGCGCCACCGTGGCCCAGCTGCCCGGCCGCCCGGTTCGGAGCACGAGCACCAGGCTGGCAATCAGCGCCGTCTGGCAGATCAGGAGCCACAGGGCCGCGCCGACCGTCGTGGGGATGAGGGCCAACGGGGCCATCAGCACGGCAAAGGCCGGGGGATAGATGAATGCCGGTCGAAGCGTCGCATCCGGGAACGGGTGGTGCAGGAAGGTGGCGTAGAGGGGTTGGCCGTGCCAGAGATCCCGAGCGGCGGTCATGTAGGCGCCGAAGTCTTCATGGCGCCCGGTTGCCTGGCCGAGGACGAGCAGGTAGAGAGTCAGGGCGGCCGCCACCAGGGCAGCCTGCGCCAGCAACCAGACTCTGACCTTCCCGCGGGCCGGGGCCGCCGGGGCGGCCGAAAGGGCTGAGGGACGGGTCGACACTGGGCCTATAACGGCCGGGAGAAGGGGTTTCTCACACTCGCCGTTACACGGGCGTCATGGGTCCTGCTCCGCCCCTGGCCGCCCCTCCTCGGCCGGCCGCCGCTCAAGGCCGGGACACACTGACCACGCTGAGTGACAGGGCGATCTCCGCGCACTTCGGGGAGCGGCCGCTCGAGCTCGCCGCCTGATGGCGCTGCGCCGCCCGGTCGCCTTCACACCGCCCGTGCCCAGGCCGGGGCCGCGCATCAGCGCCCGTGAATGGCGCTGGCTTGCCAGCGTCGCTGGCATCCTGCTGCTCGCCACCGTTCCTCCGATCCTGATCGCCGCGCGCCAGGTGCCCTCGGGCCAGGTCTTTCCCGGCTACGTCGTCATCGCCAGGGACGCCTACGTCTACCAGGCGCTCTGGCACGCGGGCGCCGCCGGCGACTGGCTCTTTCGATCGCGCTATACAGCTGAGCCGCTCCCGGGCGTCCTCCTGTATCCCTGGTATCTGTGGAGCGGGCACCTGCTTGGCGGGCTGCCCTCGGCCTGGCTCTACCACGCGACGCGTCTGCTCGCGGCCGGTGCGCTAGCCGTCGCCACCTATGGGCTCGCCGCTGAACTCTATCGATCGGTGATCCTGCGGCGCTGGGCCTTCCTCCTGGCCGTCCTCGGGGGTGGCATCGGCCTGGTGGTCCCGGCGATTCACCTCGGGCCGGTGGCGGCGCGCGCTACCGAAACACTCTCTCCGGGGAGCAGCGTCGCCGACCTGGTCGCGATGGCTCCCCATCTCTCGCTGGCCATGGCCCTGATGTGCGCGATCTTCGTCGCGGCCTTGCGGATGCGGCGCGGGGGGAACTGGGCGCTCCTGGCCACCGGGCTGGCCGCGGTGGTGGCACTCCAGCTCATCTACCCACAGCTCGCCCCGCTGGCGACGCCGGACGCTGAGCGCTATGATGGCGGTCGCCGGCTTCTACGGACTCGTCAGCCTGGCGCAACCGATCTGGATCGCGGCCCTCAGGCTGGACCCGATGGCCGAGTATGAGAACAGGGGGGAGGCGAGGCTCCTCGCCCGATTGGCACCGCGGGTCTCATCGCGGGACTTGATCCTGACCACCTACCTCGACGGCCTCTTCGTGCCGGCCCAAACAAATGCGTGCGTCTATGCCGGTCATCCCGACATGACAATCGACGCGCCCCGGAAGGCGACCGAGGCGCTCGACTTCTTCCAGAGCTGGGCGGCCGACCGACGGGATGGGTTCCTGCGGGCGAATGGCATCGATTTCGTCCTCACCAACGATCCCGGAGCCGTGACGCGGCTCGAGGGTGACCCCGCTCTGCGAGTGGCGGACCGTGACGGATCATCGGCACTCTTCCAGGTGACACCATGAAGGCTCGGTGGGACCGCTGGCTGCTGACCTTCGCGGTGGCGCTGGCGATTGCCGGGTCGATCGGAGTCCTGACCCAGTCCCGAACATCCCGCGAGGCTGCGGACTTTACCTTTTATTACAGCGCGGCGGTGCTGGTTCGCGAGGGCCACCCGGCGGCTCCCTACGATCAACAGGCGCTCGGGGCCATGATCCACCGGGTTGCCCCGGAAAGCGCCGTCGACCGGCGCCTACCCTTCAATCTGCCGATCGCCGCGGTCCTGCCTCTCGTACCGCTGACGCTGCTACCCCTGGACCTCGCCTTTCGCGCCTGGCAGTTCGCGGACATCGCCATCCTGCTGCTCACGGTGCTGGTCCTCCAGCGGGCCTATCCGCTCGGCCGGGCCGGCTCTGCGCTGGGATTCGTGGGCATCGCCGCCTCCGTTCCGGCGTGGTCCGTGCTGACGGAGGCGCAACTGACGCCGCTGCCGGTGCTGGGCGGCGCCTTGCTGGTGGCGGCCCTTCGGACGGATGCGCTCTCAATGGCCGCGGCCGGTGGCCTGCTGCTGGCCGTCAAGCCGCACTTTCTGCCTGCCTACCTGATCATGCTGGTCGGGGCTCGCCGCTGGCGACCGCTGCTGGCGGCATTGGCAGGCGCCGCCACGCTCCTCCTGAGCCCGCTCGCGGCCGGCGGCCTGGGAGGGATGGAGGCCATGGTGCGGAATGCGCTTGGCACCAACCAGCTGGTATCGATTCGGCTGACAGAGGCCTGGATCGGCCTGCTCGCCGTGGTGCTGCCGGCCGCCGTGCTGACACTGGTGAGCCTGGCGCTCTACCTTGGAACGCTGGCCGTGCTCGCTGCCCTGGCCGCACGGCGTCCCGGATCAATCCCCGCCTTTGCGGCGCTCGTCCTCTGGGTTGGAATGTTGGCATCGCCCCATGTCCTTCCCCACGATCTCCTCCTTCTCGCGCCGTCCGTCTGGCTCACGTTCTGGCTCTTCCGCAAGGGGCGGCTGCCGGTGCTGGTGCTGGCCCTCATCGTGGTCGACCTGGCCCTCCTGATCGATCTCAGGGGGGTCGGCCTGGTGGTGGCCCCGATCGCGATGACCGCGGTGGCCGTCTGGGCGGTCGTGCAGGTCAGGCGGCGGGCTGATTCGCCTCGATCGCCGGATACCGCTGCCGCGGCGTGATCGCGGCCCGTCGCTCCCAGCGGAGCATCTCCAGCAGCAGCACCCAAAGCGCGATCAGGCCGACCAGCTTGACCGAGGTTGCCATCAGTACGAGCGCTGCCTGGCCCGGCGAGTGGACGAGCAGGTCCGAGGGCAGGGGGAAGGCCCGGCGATCCATCCAGCAGAGGGCATACGCCCCGGCAAGCCACCAGCCATAGCGCGCCGGCGCTTTCCGGGCAATGATCCAGGCCATCGCGGTGGCGATCGGCAGGAGGAGGGTGACCAGGTGGTGCTGCCAGGTCACACTGGAGACGATCAGCAGGGAGGTCACCAGCGCTCCGACACCGAGGCGCAGAGTCCAGGCCTGATCGGCGCCCCCCCGCGCGGACCAGAGGGTCCAGCCGACCACGGTGAGGACGGCGAGCGCGATCGCTACCTTGGCTGCCGACTGGGTCGCGCTTCCCGCGATCCCCGGCGCGTACTCCACCACCCGGCTGACCAGGCCGTCGATCGACCCGTTGTCCCAGTTCGCGGTCCCGAGGCCGATCCGCGGCAGCACAACCGTGAAAAACTGCCAGCTGCCGGGTGACGCCAGCACCGTGATCACGGTGACGGCGGCCAGCGTCGCGCCGCCGAGAACGGCCAGCCGGGTCCTCCCGACGCGGAGAAAGAGCGGGATGAGAAAGATTGGCGTCACTTTCAGCGAAGCCGCCAGCGCGAGCAGCAAGCCGCCCGCGGCGTCGCGGCGGCGAAGCGAGGCCACCAGCGTTGCGACCAGCAGGAGGAGCCAGACGGTCGCCACCTGCTGGAACTTCAAATTGAGGTAGACCGGCATGAAGCTCAGTGCCGCGACCAGGAAGAGGCGGCGGCCGGTTTTGGAGAGCTCCGGATGGGCGCGCAGGATGAGCGCGAGCGCCAGGAAAAATGCGACATGGACGACCAGGAGCCAGATTCTTCCGGCGGCGACCAGGCCGAGTGGGGTCAGGGGGGCGAGAACCAGCGCGAAAAATGGGGGATAGATGTAGGCGACGACCCAGGCTTGCGTCCCCCAGGAACGCTTGAAGTCGGCATAGATATCGCCGCCGTGGGCCGCCGCCTGCGCTCCGCCGAAATAGTTGACGAAGTCGAAGCGGAGAGCCGCCGCGTCCAGCGAGAGCCATTGGGATACGGACCACACGAGGTAATAACCGCCGATGAGGACCAGGAGTACCAGTAGAAGGCGCTCTCGGAAGCGCGTCTCGTAGAGGCGTCGAACGCCATACCAGCGGTTCATGCGGCGATCGCCATCGCCGACCCCGCCGCCTCTTGCCGCGCGTGCTGATGCCAGGCGAGGGCAAGCAAGGCGACAGGGATGGCGGTGAAGCCGTTGAAATAGCCGACATGGAGGCCGGCAAAGTAGAGCACCGGGAAGATGGCGAATGCCCAGAGGGCGATTTCCACCCGCGGCTCGGCCCAGCCCTGCCGCGTTGCCCCGAGCAGCGCCAGCACAACCGGCAGCAGCAACAACGCGTCGTAGGAGTGGGCATAGGGAGCCGCCACCAGGGTCAGGAGTAATAGGGTCAATGCCACGACCGGCCGTCCGCGATGATGGCGCACGACCCAGATGGCATAGCCGGCCGCGGCCAGCACCACCAACGCGACCGCCACCTGGCGGATCCCGCCGGGCGTTGCCGGATAGTAGAAGGCGTTGATCGAGGCCAGGTCGGCCTGCTGGAGCGCGCCCGACCACTGGCCGAGGACCACCTGGGGCCAATCCAGCAGCGCCCCACGCAGCGCGAGCGCTGCCAGCGTGAAGAGCGCGGCGCTACCCAAAAGGAATCCCGTGAGGAGCCGCCGCACGGGTGCCGGTTCCACGATGGCGACCACGAGCAGGAGCGGCAGCCCGATGTGCGGCTTGATCCAGGCGACCGCCATCAGCGCCCCGGCCAGCGTCGGGCGATTCCCACGGATGAGGACCCAGGCGCCGGCGAACGCCGCCAGCAGGAACGGGACCGGCTGACCCTGGAAAAGGTTGATGAAGGCGACCGGAGAAAACAGGACGGCGCCGACCGCGATCCGCAGGGCGTGACCCGACCACCCGAAGAGCCGCAACAACACCCATGCCGAGGTGGTGACGGCGGTCATGGCGGCGATCAGGTAGATGACGTAGGCCGCCTGCCAGGGAAGCGGCGTGACAGGGACCAGCGCCATCGCGACCCAGGGGCCCTGCGGATAGGGGAGGGCGTCGTAAAAGCCGCGGTCGCCAGGCTTGAGGTGGTCGGGTTGGTTATAGAGCCGGTCTTGTTCCTGGGCAAGGGCGCCGGCGTCATAGGGGTCCCGCCCCTCGGCGACGAGGGTGGCGGCGGCGAAGAAGTCACGGAAGTCCTGGCCGTGGCCCGGGGCGACGACCAGCTGCCTCGCGCTGGCGAGCGCCAGGACCGCCAGGAAGATCAAGAACAGCCTTTGCCGGAAGGCGCGGCGGCGGGCCGAGGCGACCATTAGCGGGTCACGAGGCGCCGGACGCCTGGGCATAGGCACGGTTCGCGGGGGTGTCGCGCATCATGATGGTCGCCTTATCGAAGGTGCCCAGCTCGAACCACCCTGGCTGGCCGGGGGCGGCATGAACCTGTCGGAGCTCGGTGATGATCGGGTCATCGCTATGGAAGATGACCCAGTTGATCGCGTAGCGGTCGAGCAGTTGGGCCTGGTCGTGACCGAGTGACTGCAGGTGGTCGTAATCCTGGAGGAGCTGGTCGCCCGTTACGGCGGCATCGCCGAAGATGAAGACGGGCTGCGGCGGCTGTACCCCGGACAGCCGATAAATCAGGTAGCCCCCCCAGCCATAGGCGTTGAGCATGTGCCCGGGTGCCGGGTGCTGAGCCAGGTAGGTGGCGGCCTTGATGGGGAAGTCCCGAGCCACGAGCTTCCCATCGACGCGCTCCAGGAGGCTGGGGGCGCTGGCCACCAGGACGATCGCCAGCAGCGCGACCAGCAACACACTATGCAAGGCGAAGCTCAGGCCCTTGGTGGGGCGCCGCCTGGCGGGCCAACGCCAGCCGATTCGGTCCCAGGCCTGCTGGGCGTAATCCGCCAGCGCGGGGACGGCCACCAGCATGAAAAACGACAGGTTCCGCACCGAGTGCAGGGACAGGCCGAGGCCGGCCAGCAGGAAGAGGAACTGGCGCAACTCGATGCGACGAGCGACCGCGAGCCCGCTGATGAGAAGAAAAATCATGGCCTCGAAGGCATACATCTGCGACATCTGGAAATTGGGGGAAAACCACTCGACGATGAGGCGCTGCTGGGCGTTGCTGGAGATCGTCTGGAAGGGATAGAGGTAGATGTCCCAGCCGTTCGGATTCACCATCGCAGCCCCCAGGGCGGCGACCAGGACCAGGGCAAGGTTGCGCAGGCGCCGGGTGGACATCGCCGTGGGACGCCTCAGCGCCCACCGGAGACCTTCGGCGGCGAGCGCGATCGCGAGGAACGCGTACGCGATAAAGAAGCCGGCGTGCAGGTTGGTCCAGCCCAGCATCACCAGGGGAAGGGCATACAGGGCGCGGCTGCGTCCTTCGCAGTAGCGCTTGATCCACAGGTAGGTCAGCGCGGTGAGGGCGAAGGTGATCATCTGGATCCGTGGTCCCCAGATCGGGTTGGCAGCCGCGACTCCCAGGACCAGCGCGCAGCCCGCAATGACAAAATTGACCCGCCGGTCGATCGCCAGGTAGACGAGGAGGAAGCCTGCGGCCGTGACGGCTCCCAGCACCAGGCTGACGAGTGGCAGATGCCCCGCGGCGAACAGGACCGCCAGGATCACCTCACTGAGCCATTCGTGGGTGATCCACCGGTGGGTCGACACCGTGTAGGTGAAGAGGTCATGATGGGGGACCGCGTGATGACTCAGGATCCAGTTCCCGGTTGTGACATGCCACCAGAAGTCGGGGTCGGTCACCGGCTGGACGGCGGCGATCAGCATGGTAAGTAGGACGGCAATGGTGAAGAACCGCGGCAGGTCGAGCCAGCGGTAGAGCCGCGCTGGTCCGCGGTCAGACCCTGGCTGGGCGGAGAGGTCGTCGGCGGGGCGTGCCAGGATTGCCAATTTAACAGCCATGTAACGGCGTTGCGCGCCTCCCCCTTGCAGGGCCGCGGAAGTTCGCGCTAGTAGATGATGGGGATCAGGCGCGGGGTATGGCGGGCGTAGGCGGCGTATTCAGGGTAGGCCCGCCGGAGCACGCGCTCCTCATAAAACGTCCGCAGGACCTGGGCGCCGACGAACACGACAAAGACCCCCAGGTGGACGGACAGGATGGTGGGGAGCACGAGCCCGAATCCCGCCGTGATCTCGCCGAGGTAGATCGGATGCCGGGCAAACCGGTAGGGGCCGCTCGTGACCAGGCCGCGGGCCTCGGGCACGATGCTGAACCGGTTTCGGAGGTAGCTCAGGGAGTAAATCGCCCAGATCATGCCACAGGCCAGCAGGATGTCGCTGACGCCAAGCAGGATGAGGTTGGCATTGCGAGGCCCCCCGGGAAAGAGCCACAGAGCATAGAGGATGAAGCTGCCGAGCATGGCCGCCAGGACGGCGAGTGGGTTGTGATCGCTGGCGACGGCGCGACTGCGCACCGCGTAGATGACGAGGAGGAAGGTGAAAAAGGCGAGCGTCAGCAGGCGGTTCAGCAGGTACATGGTCTGGGCGCGGTCGAGGGTTGCCTGCACCGCGTGCTGCACACCGCTGGCCGCCAGCTCCGCCTGGATCGCGACGAGGAAGCCGAAGACCCCCAACGGAAGCGCGCGGCCGAAGAGGAAAGAGACCCGTGCGCTCATCGGGCACCAAAACTCGGCAGGAATTCGCCGATTTTCCTGCTATCATATTGCCCGCCACGCGCGGCTGCGCCGCTACTGGCCGGCCTTTTCCTTATATGAGTGCGATCCAGGCCACGGATGAGATCTTCGATCCGTTCGTGCTTGTCCACCAGTCGGTGACCACGCGTCTGCAACTGGTCGACGCCGAGCTCGAAACCGCGGAGCAAAAGGCCCGCGAGCTGGAGAACTCGCTGGACCAGATGCGGGAGCTGGCGGAGGAATCGCGCGTTGTCGAGAAGCACCTGCTGAACAACCTGAAGCAGTTTTCGCCCTCGGAGGTGCAGGAGACCTTCGCGAACATCCGGGAGGCCCAGCTCAACGTCGAGCGCGCCCATTTCGAGTACGAGGCGCTGGCGGCCCGCCGTGCAGAGCTGAAAGATCAGGGCCAGTTCTTGCGCTCGGCCAGCCAGATTCTGACCGACCTGCAGCGGATGTACGGCGAGAACGGTCATACGGCCGCCGATGGCGATAAGCAGTTCCGGGACGCGTCGCGCCAGGTCTTCCAGATCATCGAGGAGGAGCGGATGCGCATCGCGCGGGATATGCACGATGGTCCCGCCCAATCGATGGCCAACCTCGTGTTGCAGGCCGAGATTCTCGAGCGGCTCATAGATCGCAATCCCAAGCAGCTGGTATCGGAGCTGGCGGAGTTCAAAAACAGCGTTCGCAACGCATTAGAAGAAACGCGGCAACTGATCTTCGACTTGCGCCCCATGACATTAGATGACCTCGGCCTGATCCCAACCCTGCGTAAATTCATCAAGGAATATGGCGACCGGTACGGCCTGGCCACGCGGTTCAACGTGGTCGGCCAGGAGCGCCGGCTTCCGGGGAACACGGAGGGGGTGCTGTTCCGGATCATCCAGGAGGCCCTGACGAATGTGCACAAGCACGCCCGGGCCAAGATGGCGGAGGTCACCATGAACATGCAGCCATCGCGGGTCGTCATCGTCATCAAGGACGACGGACAGGGCTTCGACGTGGCCCGGACGGAAGCCAACCTGCACAAGAACCGGAACCTCGGGCTGATCAGCATGCGGGAACGCGCCGAGCTCGAAAAGGGAGTGCTCGAGATCCGCAGTCAGCCCGGCCGCGGGACCGAAGTCAAGGTTGAAGTCCCCCTCGCCAAGCGCTAGGGTGGACTCCCCACTCCTCTAAAAACGGTCGGGCTGCGCTTTGGCGCAGACTGACACGCGCCGCAGGCGCCCGTCTCCAGTCGCCTCGAGTAAGGGCGGGGCGGACGCGCCGGCCCCGCCCGTGTCGTTACAAGTTCGTGAAAATTCTTTGGCCAAGTTTTGGCTCAGCCTTCGTTGCTACGGTGACGGCCCGGTGTGAAACTGGGTCTGCACACAGTAAGGAGGTGAATCGCATGTTGACCAATTTGTACCTTAGGCTCCGTGAGCTGCTCAACCGTGAGGAGGGGCAGGGCATGGTCGAGTACGCCCTCATTCTCGTCTTGATCGCGGTCGTCGTGATCGTGGTGCTGATCATTCTTGGCAACCAGGTCAAGAACGTGTTCTGCAACATCTCGGGCGGTCTCGGACAGTAAGTAGTCAGCGCTCCGTGGAGCGGCAAGAGAGGGTCTGCGCAAGCAGGCCCTCTTTGTTTTCCCGGTGGTGCGCCGGGCCACGTCCCGTGGATGCGTCGCCCTTCTTTACTCGAGGAACCGCGCAAGGAAGGGCCGCCGTTTTTAGATACAGCATGCGAAGAGTCGTCACGCCCGTCGTGGAGCGAGGCGCCAGAAAATCAGGAGGTGAGTCGATTGGCGACGGAGGTTAAGCCGAAGAGCAACCGCATCCTCTTGATCTTCGGTGTTTTCCTTGCCATCGTGGCATTCGGAGGGGCCCTGCTCGTAGGCAGGACCGGTGGGGGACAGACGGCGATCGGAGGCGGAACCAAAAACGTGCCGGCGGTGGTGGCGTTGAAAGACATCCCGGCGTCGACCCAGATCACAGCCGACATGGTGACCGTTCAGAACTTCAGCTCGGACCAGGCTCCGCCGTATGCCTTCCGCGCGAAGGACCTCGTTGTCGGCAAGTATGCCGGCATCGCGATCCATCAGAACCAGGCGATCATCGACTATGACCTGGTCAACTCCGCGGGCGAGGTCCAGCCGGCCAAGCAGGCGTTCCTGCCGATCCCGAGTGGCCAGATCGCCATGCAGATTCCGACCGGCGAGCTGGTCGGCGCGGGCGGATACATTCAGCCCGACGACCGGATCGATGTCATCGTCAGCTACACGCCGACGGGCGCGAAGGTGAGCAAGACCAAGACCGCATTCACGAACCTGCACGTCATTCGAGTCGGCCCGGCCGGTGGTGCCAACGCGAGAGGCATCTCCTCGAGCTTGACCGTCATCGTGACGCTGAACCAGGCGGAACAGCTCAAGTGGGCGCTCGATAACACCAACTACAAGTTCGTTCTCAAGTCGGTCAAGGACTACGATGTCCCTGATCCGGCCAGCGCGACGACGGATATCGACGCCTTCTCGAACGCCTACCAGATCCACTAGACCGATAAGAAATACGTTGACAGGCTCCCCGCGAAATCGGAAGAT
>CAAGKR010515959.1_pt1 | contig 40070 bp, 38 predicted proteins | sample 2556971 | NCBI WGS metagenome assembly CAAGKR01 (sample SAMEA5207829, study PRJEB30636) | soil metagenome | biome: forest; feature: boreal; material: soil | place: USA | collected 2011-09 | depth 1 m | reverse complement strand
GTACGTCGTGCCGTCGTCCCAGGGCGCCCCGACGATGGCGACGTCCGGCTGCCACTCGTCGAGTTGTTCCGGCTCGCTCAGGGCCCGCGCTTTCATGAAGGTCGCCGGGCCCAGGTACTGCGGCCCGTCGACCTGGGCATCCAGGTTCGGCGTCTTCGGCATTCGCCTACAATTCTCGCAGCGTCTGGATTTGTTGCGTTTCAAACTCGAAGGGGAGGAAGAGCATGAAGCGGTTTGGTGTTCTCGTGATCTCGGCCGCCACGGTCTTAGCGGCCTGCGGCGGGGGCGGAACGACCAGCGCATCGCCATCGGCGGCGGGCGGGCCGGGCAAGGTTGCCAGCATCGCGAGCGAGGTGCCGGACGCGGTCAAGTCGCAGTCACCGCTGCAGATCGCCACCGATGCGACCTATGCGCCGAATGAATTCATCAACGCCGACACCGGGGCGATCCAGGGATGGGATATCGACTTCGGCAACGCGCTCTGCAAGGTGATGGGCCTGGTCTGCACATTCAACAATGTCACGTTCGATGACATCATCGCCCAGCTGAAAGCCAGCACCCCTGCCGAGCAGGCAGCCGGCGACAAGCCGCGCTACCAGTTCAGCATCTCGAGCTGGACGCCCACCCAGAAGCGCGAGGACAGCGGCATCGACTTCGTGACCTACTACAAGGCCGGCGAGTCCTGGCTGGTCAAGGCGTCCGGCGGCGCGACGATCAACGCGGCCGCCGACATGTGCGGCAAGAAGGTCGCCGTCGAGGCGGGCACCGTTGAAGAGAGCGATGCCTGGGGATACATGGGCAAGCAGGTCGGGGGGACGGCGATTGCCGGGGACAAGGACAATTGCCCCTCCGGCCAGGACATCCAGGTGAGTAGCTTCGCCACCCAGACCGAGGCGAACTCGGCGCTGCTCTCGGGCCGGGCCGACATCGGCTGGCTGGACCAGCCGGTGGCCGGGTACCAGGTCACGCAGACCGGTGGGAAGTTGAAGCTCGGCGGCCAGCCCTGCAGCGTTTCGCCCTACGGAATCGCGATCGTCAAGGGCAGCGCGCTGGAAAAGGCCTTGACAGACGCCGTCAAGTACCTGATCGATAACGGCTACTACAAGACCATTCTCGACAAGTGGGGCGTCACTGCCGGCGCGGTCGCGAGCTCTGACGTCGCACTGAACAACAACAGCTCGATCGGCGCCACCTGCGTGCCGTCGTACTGAGCCAAACCCTGAGGAACTGAAGCAAGCGAAGAACTAGCTGTGGACGAGATCACCTCCGGTCCGCGGTTCGGCGCAACGCCCGGACTGCGGCCGGAGGCGATCAAAGCGATCCCGGTCCGTCACACCTGGCGCTGGGTGTCTGCGGTTCTCGTTCTAGCGGTTGCCGCAGACGTTGTTTTTATGATCGTCCAGGCCATCGGCCAGGATGTGACGTCGGTCGGCACGGGGTGGGTCGCGGTCGGCCGGTATCTCTTTGGAACGCTGATCTTGCGCGGAATCATCGTGACCCTGGAGTTGACCGTCCTGGCGATGGCGATCGGCGTTGGCTTAGGAATCGTGCTGGCGGTGATGCGCCTGTCGCCCAACCCGGTCGTCTCGTGGGTGAGCTGGCTCTACATCTGGTTCTTTCGGGGGACTCCCGTTCTGGTCCAAATCTTCTTCTGGTTCAATCTCAACATCGTGCTCAAGAATATTGGCCTCGGCTTTCCGGGCACCCCGTTTTTTCTCCTCCTGGGCCACACCAATTCCCTGATAAATCCCTTCATCGCCGCCACCCTTGGGCTCGGCCTAAACGAGGCTGCCTACATGGCCGAGATCGTCCGGGCCGGCATCATTTCCGTCGAGCACGGCCAAACCGAAGCGGCCCAAGCGCTCGGGATGACCCGACTGCTGGTGATGCGACGCATCGTCCTTCCGCAGGCCATGCGAGTGATCATTCCGCCGACCGGCAATGAGACGATTTCGATGCTCAAGACTTCCTCCCTGGCCTTCGTCGCTGCCGTCCCGGAGCTATTCACTCGATCGCAGCAGATCTCGCAGTTCACGTTCGCCGTCGTGGAGCTCGCGATCGTCGCAAGCATCTGGTACCTCGTCATGACGACGATCCTGACCATCGGCCAGTCCTTCGTCGAGCGTCATTTTGCCCGGGGCTCGCAGCGCGAGCTGCCGCCGACGCCGCTGCAAAGGTTCCGGCGGATGCTCTTTACGGGCCATGCGCCGCCGGCGACCGGGGCGGATCTCGTGGCGCCTGGGCCCGCGGTGCCCGGTAGCGAGCACCGCTGAGATGAGCGCCGGTCCCATGGTCAAGGCGGAGGCGGTTCATAAGAACTTTGGCAGGCTCGAGGTCCTCCGCGGTATCGACCTGGAGGTCTATCCCAAGCAGGTGATGTGCCTGATCGGGCCGTCCGGGTCCGGCAAGAGCACCTTCCTTCGCTGCATCAATCACCTGGAGAAGATCGACGCCGGCCGGTTGTCGGTCGACGGTGAGCTGGTCGGGTACCAGCAGCGTGGTGACCGCCTCTACGAGCTACCAGACACGGAGGTCTGCAAGAAACGATCTGAAATCGGGATGGTGTTTCAACGCTTCAACCTGTTCCCTCATATGACGGCGTTGGAGAACGTCGTCGAGGCGCCGATCCGGGTAAAAAAGATGTACCGATCGGTTGCGCTCGAAATGGCGCGCCGCCTACTCGAGCGGGTGGGGCTGGGCGAGAAGCTGCACGTCTATCCGAACCAGCTCTCGGGCGGCCAGCAGCAACGGGTGGCGATCGCCCGAGCGCTCGCCATGGGACCGAAGTTGATGCTCTTCGACGAGCCGACCTCCGCACTCGACCCTGAGCTGGTGGGAGAGGTCCTCGACGTCATGCGAGCGCTCGCCCAAGAGGGGATGACCATGATTGTCGTCACGCACGAGATGGGCTTCGCGCGAGAGGTGGGGGACAGCCTGGTCTTCATGGACGCAGGCGTCATTGTGGAAGCGGGTGCGCCGCGGGACGTGCTTGCCAACCCGCAGCAGGAGCGCACGCGATCGTTTCTATCTAAGGTGCTTTGAAGGTCGGTTAGTGGGCGGCCTGCGCCGCGTGGCGTGGGTGGTTGGGCTGAAACGTCAGCGAGGAGACATCGGCACGCTGGCTGCGCATCCGTCTGCTGGTCAGATGGGCGGGCCAGGTTAACCAGTTTTTGCGTTGTGACAGACAGCTGTCGCGACGATGCCTCAGGATGGAAGCATGGCCGTACTGGAGAAGAAAGTTGAGACTCCACTCGACCTGATTCGACGGGGAATCGAAGCATTGCCGGCATGGCTGGCGCGGCAGCGGGATCAGGAGCTCGGTCCCGTCGTCAGCGAGCTTCGAGAGATCGTTGATCGCTCGGAGGGTCTATCGGCGGAGGTGGTCCGACGCTTCGAGAAGTCAGGGGCCTGGGCCGAGGACGGCGCCTTGAGTATGGTCGCCTGGCTCAAATCCAATGGGAAACTGTCAGGTGGCGCGGCGATGGAGCGGGTGGCGATGGCTCGCCAGCTGGAGAAGCTGCCGGAGACCGCCCAGGCATTTCAGCGCGGCGACCTCGGCTACCAGCACGTGGCGATCCTGACCCGGACGGCGGAGAAGGTCGGCACCGGAGCCTTGAAGAAAGAAGAGGCCAGCTTGCTGCAGGCGGCGCAGACGATGGACCCAGGCCGGTTTGCCAGTGTGGCCAAGGCGTTTGAGTTCCGCGTAGACCCGGCCGCCGCTTTGACTGAAGCCAACCGGGCCTGGAGCCGGCGCTACCTGCATCTGAGCGAGGTAAAGGACGGCCTGGTGCACCTGGAAGGCCTGCTCGATGCCGAGGGCGGGGCGGTCGTGAAGACTGCTCTGGATGCGCTGACGCCGCCACCCAAGCAGGATGATGACCGGACGGCTGGGCAGCGACGCGCCGATGCGCTGGTTGATCTGGCGCGGCGGCCGCTGGCGGGCGGCAAGCTGGGGAGTACCGGCGGGCAGCGGCCGCACCTGGTGATCACGGCCAACGTCGAGACCCTCGCCGGTGTCAAGGGCGCGCCGGCGGCGCAGCTGCAGGGTGTGGGACCGATCGCCAATGAAACGGCCCAGCGACATGCCTGCGATGCGACGGTCAGCTGGCTGCTGGGCAAGGCCGAGAAAGACCAGGAGACAAGCCACGAGCACCGGCAGATTCCGCCGTCGATCCGCCGAGCGCTGGTCGCGCGGGATCGGGACTGCGTCTTCAACGGCTGCCACCGGCCGGCCAGCTGGTGCGACGGGCATCACGTCAGGTGGTGGACGCGAGGCGGAGAGACGAAACTGGAGAATCTAGCGCTGGTCTGCGGCCGGCACCACAGGATGTTCCACGAGGAGGGCTGGACGATCGAGTGGACCGGCGACTGCTGGGTGACGAAGCCGCCCAGGCATTGGGTCAGGGCTCAGGCGCGTTCGGCCTGATCGCTCGATTCGGCTGGTGGGGCGGCGTCGCGGTTAGTCCTTTGGGACCTGGGACCCGCGGATGCGTTTGAAGTCTTTGAGAATCTCACGGGATGCGTTGCGGCCATTGATGCCGCTGATGCCGCCGCCCGGGTGCGTCCCTGAGCCGCACATGTACAGCTCCTTGATCGGTGTGCGGTAATCGGCATAGCCGGCGACCGGCCGCCACGAGAACAGCTGGTCCAGCGTCAGGTCGCCGTGCATGATGTTGCCGCCAACGAGACCGTACTCCTGCTCCATGTCGTAGGGTCCGAGCACCTGGCGGTGCTCGATCGTACCTGGGAGGTTTGGCGCGAAGCGCGCGTAGCCCTCCACGACGCGGTCTGCGTAGGCCTCGATTTCTGACCGATGCGGCGCCGCCGACCACGAAGCGGGGACGTACTGGGTAAAGCAGCTCATGATGTGCTTTCCCGCGGGGGCGAGTGAGTCGTCGGCCATCGTGGGCAGAACCCCGTCCGAGTAGGGGTGTGCCGAAGGCCTGCCGTACTTGGCATCGTCGAACGCCTGCTCCAGGTATTCCATCGAGTCGCAGAGCTGGATGAATGATCGGGTGGCGGTCGCGGAATCGGCATCGGACAGGCCGCGAAAGCGAGGCGGCTCGCCAAGCGCGAGATTGACCTTGACGGTACCCGACCGGGTCTTGTAACGATCGATGGCGCGCACGAACGGCGCCGGCAGCTCTTTCGACTCGACCAGGTCGCCAAAGGTGATTTTTGGATGGGCGTTCGAGATCACGACCCGGGCGCTGAGCTCGGTGCCATCGGCAAGCGCAACGCCGACGGCGCGACCGCCCTGGACCCGGATCCGGCTGACCGTGCTCGAGGTCCTGATGTCGGCCCCATGCTCCCTGGCGTCGGCGGCGATCGCCTCCGAAACGGCGCCGGTCCCGCCCCGGACGAAGGCCCACTCCGCCATCTGCCCCTCGATCTCGCCGATGTAGTGATGCAACAGCACATAGGCGGTGCCCGGGGTGTAGGGGCCGCCATAGGTGCCGATGGCGCCCGAGACGCAGCGCGCGGCCTTGACCTGGGGGGACTCGAACCATTCTTCGAGCAGCTCGGCCACCGAGAGCGTCATGACCTTGACGAAGTCGGCGGTCCCCTGGACATCCAGGCCCTTGAGCTTCCACGCGAACCGGGCCAGCTCCAGCAGGTCGGCGGGGGACTTGGCGCCTACCGCCGGCGGCGTCATCAGCAGCAGCGGCCGGACCAACCGCGCGATCCTGGCCAGGTAGGCACTGAATTCCGGCCAGGCCTCGGCGTCTTTTTTCGAGAACCGGGCGATCTCGTCGTGCGCCTGCCTGGGGTCCTTGGTCAGCAATAGATGCGATCCGTCCGGGAAGGGGACGTAGTAGTCGGCCGCCAGCGGGTAGAGCGTCAGGCCGTGCCGGTGAAGCTCCAGCTCCCGGATCACCTCGGGGGGCATCAGGGAGAGGACGTAGGAGAGCGTGGAGACGGTATACCCGGGCCAGGGATGCTCGCTTACGGCGGCACCGCCGAGGACCTCGCGGCGTTCCAGGACCAGGGTCTTGAATCCGGAGCGGCCGAGGTAGGCGGCGGTCGCGAGGCCATTGTGCCCGCCGCCAACGATGATCGCGTCGTAGGCAGCCGGCACATCGGGAGTATATCGAGGGTCAGCTCAGGCAGCTGAAGCTTGACAAGGCGTGCGGCCCGGTATGAAATTGCCGTCAAGGCTCCCTTGCAGGAGTCAAATCCACGAGGGAGGAATGGGGATTGGCTACAACGATCGAACGACCGCGCGTGGCGACCTCCGATGTCCTGGAGGAAAAAAAGAAGCTCAAAAAGTCGCTCTTTCGGTGGGACCTGGCGCTCTTCAGCATCTGCGCCCTCGTCGGCATCGATACGCTCGGACAGGCGGCAAGTTTCGGTACCCAGACCCTCTTTTGGCTGGTCTTCCTTTCGGTCTTTTTCCTGATTCCGTACGCGCTGATCACGGCTGAACTCGGCACCAGTTTCCCGGTGGAAGGCGCGGTCTACGAGTGGGTCCGGCTCGCCTACGGCCACCTGGCCGGCGGGGTGACGGCCGTCGTCTACTGGATCGCGAACCCCGTGTGGCTGGGCGGAACGCTCGCCGCCACCGCGGTGGCCGCTATGGATGCGCTATGGGGAACCAAGATCAACGGCAACACCGGCCTGGCGATCGTGGTCGGGCTCGCGTTCGTCTGGATCGCGATCACGATGAACATCCTCTCGCTCCGCAACATGAAATGGGTGCCGGCGCTGGGAACCGTGGTCCGCCTCGTGCTCCTGGCGCTGTTCGGCCTCCTAGTCGTCGGGTCGATCCTTGGGGGTCATCACGCGGGGAGCATCAACGGTGGGGACCTGGTGCCCACAGCAGCGGTCTTCGTCGGCGTTCTCGGCGTGCTGATCTTCAACTACGTCGGATTCGAGTTGCAATCGAACGCCAGCGAAGAGATGGGCGATCCTCGGCGGGACGTCCCGAAATCGATCGGCGTGACCTGGCTGGTCGGCACCCTTGCCTACCTGATCCCGGTTGCCGGCATCCTGCTCGTCCTCTCGAGCAAGGACATCACGAACGTCGGTGGCTTCGTCAGCGGCTACCAGGCGGTCGTTACCAACGTCGTAGGTACCACCGCCGCCAACATCCTGAACGGGATCGTCGGCCTGGCCGTCGTCTTCTCCCTGATGGCCGGTGGCGTCGTCTGGCTGATGGGCGCCGACCGGGCGATGGCGATCGGAGCGGCGGCGGGCTCGGGTCCGAGGGCGCTGGGACACTTTTCCAAGCGGTTCGGCACGCCGGTTACGGTCAACGTCCTGTCCGGGATCCTGGCCACCATCTTCATGGTGGGGACCTTCCTGTTCACCAGCGGCAACCTGCAATCCTTCTTCAAGGTCGTCCTGGGGATCGTGATCTCGACCACCACCTTCGCCTACCTGCTGGTCTTCCCCGCGATCATCACGCTTCGCCGGAAGTACGGGACGACCGGACGTGGTTACCGGATCCCGGGCGGCGCCGCGGTGGTCTGGTTGTGCGTGGTTCTCTGCGAGTTCTTTATCGTCGCGGCCACTGCCTTCTCGCTGTGGCCCGGCATCTGTACCGCCAATGGCTGCTTCAGCGGGGACGCCACGGCGGCCCAGGGAGGCATGTCTCGCCTCGCCTACGAAGCGGTCGTTCTGGGCACGATGGCCTTGATCGTCGCCGTTGGGGTGGTCTTCTGGGCGATCGGCCGCAACCGGCAAACCAGTGAGCAACCGGTGCTCCAGGAGGGCGCCTCCTAACTCACGGCTTCGGCCGAGGAATGGCGGCTCCCAAATCGGCCGGCGGTCCCTTGACAAGGGGCCGCCGGCAGTATGAAATGGCCACAGGCTCTGCCGCAGAGTCAAACACGCAAGGAGGAAGCATTGGCAGCGATTTCGGTATCCGATGACGTCGTCAACGAAAAGCGAAAGCTTAAAAAGTCGCTCTTCCGCTTCGACCTGATCTTCTTCACCGTCTGCGCGATCCTCGCTATCGACACGATTGGGCAGTCGTCTTCATATGGGGCCCAGGCGATCTTCTGGCTGGTGGTCTCCGCCGTTACCTTCCTGATTCCGTACGGCCTTCTGACATCCGAGCTCGGCACCACGTTCCCGGTGGAAGGCGGTCCCTATGAGTGGGTCCGGCTGGCATTCGGCCACATGGCCGGCGCCGTCACCGCGGTCCTCTACTGGCTCAGCAACCCGATCTGGCTGGGCGGCACGCTGGCCGCCACCGCGATTGCCGGCATGGACTTGTTGTGGGGCACCAAGATCGGCGGCAACACCGGGCTATCGATCCTGGTCGGGCTCGCCTTCATCTGGGTCGCCGTCATGATGAACATCCTGTCGCTTCGGTCGATGAAGTGGGTTCCGAACCTGGGCGCCGTGGTCAAGATCGGCCTGTTTGCCCTGTTCGCGGTTCTTGTGCTGATTTCGGGCACGCAGCATGGCTTCAAGGGCAGCCTGGGCGGCATGTTCGACGGCCTGGGCCCGGCCTTCATTGGCGTCATTGGTGTCCTCGTCTTCCAGTGGGTTGGCTTCGAGCTGACCAGCAATGCCGCGGAGGAGATCGAGAACCCACAGCGCGATATCCCGAGGGCGGTGGCGCTCTCAGGCATCATCAGCACGCTCGGGTACGCCGTGCCGATCATCGGCGTCATCCTCGTCCTGAGCAGCAAGGACATCACCAACGTCAGCGGCTTCGTCGCCGGCTACCAGTCAGTTGTCAGCAGCTCGCTTGGGGCGACCGGAGCGAATGTCCTGAACGGCATCGTCGGCGCGGCGGTCGTCTTCGCCCTTCTCTCGAGTGGAACCGTCTGGCTGATGGGGTCGGACCGCCTGATGGCGATTGGCGCCCTCCAGGGGTCCGGGCCGCGTAGCCTCGGCTACTTCTCGAAGCGGTTTGGCACGCCGGTCCCGGTCAATGTCCTCTCGGGTATCCTGGCCAGCCTCTTTCTGATCGCGAACTTCCTGATCACGGGCGGCAGCCTAAAGAACTTCTTCACGATCGTGCTCGGCCTGGTGATCTCGACCACCACCTTCTCCTACGTGCTGGTCTTCCCGGCGCTCGTGGTCCTTCGCCGGAAGTACCCGAACGCGCGCCGCCCGTATCGGGTCGGCGGTGGGATCGTTGGGGCCTGGGTGGTCATGCTCCTCTGCGAAGCGTATGTGGTCGGCGCGACCATCTTCTCGCTCTGGCCGAACCTCTTCTCCGACAAAGTCACCGCGGCCGTTTCCGTCGGTGGCGTCAGCATCGATCGCAGCACCTACGAGCTGACGGTGTTCATCGCGACCGCCGTCATGCTGGTCATCGCGGTGGTCTTCTACGCCATCGGGCGCAAGCATGCGGTTCACGACCGGTGGCCCGATGAGGGTGTCACCGCTGATCGTCGCGAGCTCGCGACCGCGGCAGCGCCTCGTCGCGTCTAGACTCATCGCGTGTCGATCGCGCAACAGCGACCGGTAGGCGCGGGCGAGGATCTCGCCCGCGCCTCCACGTTACCGGCGTCGGACTACGTCGATCCCGCGGTGTACGAGCGGGAGAAGAACCGGATTTTCGGGCGCACCTGGCAGCTCGTGGCCCGGGCCGACGAGCTCGCCCGGGTTGGTGACCTCAAGCCGGCCACCATCCTGGATGAGCCGATCCTGATCACTCATGGCCTCGATGGCACGCTGCGCGGCTTCTACAACGTCTGCCGCCATCGAGCCGCCACCGTGGTGCTGGCCAAAGGCAACCGGCGCAGCCTCCAGTGCCCCTATCACGGCTGGACGTACGGTCTCGACGGGCGGCTGCAGGTCGCCCGGGAGATGGAGGGCACCGAGAACTTTGAGAAAGGCGACTTCGGCCTGGTGCCGATCCGGGTCGGGCGCTGGGGACCGTTCATCTTCGCCAATCTCGACAACGAGGCGCCGTCGCTCGAGGACGTTCTCGGGACGATCCCGGCCGAAGTCCACGCGGCCGGCTATGACGTCGACCGGATGCAGCTGGTCGAGCGGCGTGACTACATCATCAACTGCAACTGGAAGGTCTATGTCGACAATTACCTGGAGGGCTATCATCTGCCGATCGCGCATCCGGGCCTCTTCAAGGAGCTCGACTACGACGCCTATCGGGTCGAGACGTTTCGTTTCTATTCGAAGCAGCACGCGCCGATCCGGGAGCTGAAGCCGGGCGAGGTCCTGGGACGAGACCGCCGCTACCTGCGGGAACCCGGGGCCGAGGAGAGCGCGCTCTATTACTGGGTCTTTCCGAACACCATGTTCAACATCTACCAGGACAACATGAGCTCGAACCTGATCATCCCGCTCGGGGTCGACAAGACGTTGACCGTGTTCGAATGGTTCTTCGCCCAGCCCGGCACCGGCCCAGGCTGGGAGTCGATGCAGCAGACGATCGCGTTCTCCGACGAAATCCAGCAGGAGGATATCGCGCTCTGCGAGAACGTGCAGCGCGGCCTGACCTCACGCGCCTACGACCGGGGCCGCTTCAATGCCAAGCGTGAGAACGGCGTCTATCACTTTCAGGCGCTGGTTTCGGAATTTCTCTCGTAGGCGAGGAGGCCACCCACGATAGTGGCCCTCACGGAGGCGTTCATGATCTCGTCCGGCGCCGTGAACAGGTCCGGGTCCACGATCACGACGTCGGCCAGCATCCCGGCACGCAGCGAGCCTCGCTGGCCTTCCTGCCAGGCGGCGTGGGCGGCGCCTGAGGTGTACCCGGCCAGCGCCTGATCCATCGAGAGCCGTTCGGCGGGGAGCCAACCGCCCGGCGGCCGGCCATCCCGGGTGGTCCGGTTCACGGCCGCGTTGAGTCCCAGCCTCGGATCGAAGGACACGATCGGCCAGTCCGAACCGAACGCCACCTTGCCACCGGCACGCAGGATCGATCCCCAGCCCCAGCCGCGCGCCGCCCGCGTGGCTCCGATCCTGGCGGTGAACAGGTCCAGTTGCGCAGGCTCCGGATCGGCGTGGTACGGCTGCATGCTGGCAATCACGCCAAGCTTCCCGAACCGGGTCACATCACGGGGATGCACCGTCTCGATGTGCTCGATCCGGTGGCGCCGCTCGCGCGGGCCGTTGAGGGCGGCCGCCCCTTCGTACGCGTCCAGGGCAATCCGGACCGCCCGGTCGCCGATCGCGTGGATCTGGACCTGCCACCCTCGCGCGTCGGCGACCCGGACCGCCGAGCCGAGCTCGCCTGGCTCCCACTGCGGCCGTCCCAAAGCGCCGAGCTGGTCCCAGGCCATGCCCGCGTAGGGCTCGAGCATGGCCGCGGTCCCCGACTCGATCACGCCATCGGCGTAGGCCTTTACGATCCCGCCGGCGACAAAGGGATCGGCCCGGCGGGGAAAGGCAATCGACTCCCATTCCGCCAGCCGTCGCTCCCACTCCCGAAGGGGAAGCCCTGGCTTCATCTGCTGGCCAAGGCGAATCCGGACCCGGGGGCGCCCGCCATCGGGCAGGGCGTCGTAAATCGCGAACTGCTCGATCTCGGCGCCCGCTTCCTGCACGCTGGTGATGCCGTGGCGAAAGGCGAGCGTCATCGCATCCCGGAGGCTGGCGATGTCCTCGTCCCGGCTCGGCGCCGGCAACTGCCGATCCACCAGGTCCATGGCGGCCTCTTTCAGAACTCCAGTCGGCTCCCCCGCGGCGTCTCGACAGATCTCACCGCGCGGGGGATCGGGCGTCGCGGCGGTGATCCCCAGTCGTTGCAGGGCTGGCGAGTTCACCCAGGTGGTGTGCCCGTCGTAGGCCTCGAGCGCGACCGGGCGGTCGGGCACCACCCGGTCGAGCAGGGACCGGTCGGGCATGCCCCCCGGGAAGACGGCGTAGAACCATCCCCGGCCGGTCAGCCAAGCCCGCTCCGGGTGGGCGCGAGCGAACTCCTCGATACGGCCCAACATCCCGTCGAGCGTGGTTTCGGCCGACACCTCGAGGTTTCGGAGGTTGCGGGCGCCGTTCAAAAAGTGAACGTGGGCGTCGTGAAAGCCGGGCAGCACCAGGCCCCCGCGCGCGTCGATCACCCGGGTGGCCGGGCCGGCCAGCGCGAGCATCGCCGCATCGGAACCCGTCGCCAGGATTCGGTCCTGTCCGATAGCCAGCGCGGTCGCCGGACTGGAGGCGGACCAGACGTGCCCGTGGTGAATGACGATCGACGGGGGCGGGGCGATGGAGAGCATTGTAGGAATGGCGGGACCGGGACCGGTCCACCGCCGGACTGGTGATTGACGGCGGGCTGCCTCCCTGCTACGTTTGGCGGAATCTAAGGGAGAGGAGGGAACCCCCATGTCGTCACACGGTGTCAGCACGCCCCCGTCCGGGGCGGTCGAGCCCAACACCCAGGACGCGGCGGACGCACGCGACCTGGCCGGCTTTGGCTACAAACAAGAGCTCAAGCGCATTCTCGGCGTCTACTCCAGCTTCGCCGTCGCCTTCTCTTACATCTCGCCGAGCACGGGCATCTTCACGCTCTTCGCGCCCATCGGTCTGGCGATTGCCGGACCGTTCTTCTTCTGGAGTTGGCCAATTGTCGCGCTCGGTCAGTTCATCATCGCCCTCAACTTCGCCGAGGTGAGCTCACATTTTCCGGTCGCCGGATCGGTCTACCAGTGGACGAAGTACCTGTCCCACCGTGCGTACTCCTGGATGACGGGCTGGGTCTACCTTTTCGCCGGCATCCTGACGGTCACGGGGGTCGTGGCAACCGTCCCCGGACTCGTGCTCATTCCGTTGCTCAATAACCTCGGCATCGGTCTTGCCAATAACGCCCAGGACCAGATCATCATCGCGCTGCTCGTGCTGGCGAGCACGACCATCCTGAACATCTTCGGCGTGCGGCTGGTCGCACTGATCAACAACACCGGGGTCGTGTTCGAGATCCTCGGGATGGTGGTCTTCGCGCTCGTCTTGCTGATCTTCTATCACCATCAGCCCGCCACCGTCGTCTTCGACAGCAGCTATCTCGGCTCGAATAACCAGGTTGGCGTGTTTCTGGCAGCGATGTTCATGTCCCTCTTCGTGATCTATGGCTTCGACACCGCCAGCACGCTGGCAGAGGAAACGAGGAATCCGCGAGTGGAAGCACCGAAGGCGGTTTTGGCCTCCGTCGTCGGCGCGTTCATCATCGGCACGGTCTTCCTGCTGGCGTTGATCATCGCCATCCCGGATATGAAGAAATTCGTCGCCGGTGCGGGTGCGGTGCCGGCGACCGTCACTTCGCCGGCAGATGTCCTGAACGCGGTGCTGCCAACCTGGATGGCCAACATCTACCTGATGGTGGTCCTGGCGGCAATCTACGTCTGCTGCCTGGCGATTCAGACCTCCACGATCCGGCTGGCCTTCGGCATGGCGCGGGACGGCAAGCTGCCGTTGGCGCGCTTCTACAACAAGGTCAGTCCGACTCTGCACACACCGGTCATCACCTGCCTGGTGGTGGGCGTGCTCGCGGCGCTCCCCTTCATTTACTACGCCGGCGCAGGCCTGATTGCCATCGTTGCGACCGGCATGATCTACCTCTCCTACATGCTCGGCAACATCGCCATCCTGCTCGCCCGGCTTCGGGGCTGGCCGACCGAAGGCGCGCCCTTCAAGCTCGGCGGTTGGGGCCTGGTCATCAATCTGCTAGGCCTCGCCTGGGGCGCATCGATGCTCGTCAACTTTCTCTGGCCGCGTCCTGCGAGTAACCCGAGCGTGAACACCGTGCTAGCCCCAGGCGGTGCCAGCCTGGGCGGGTTCGGCGACTCCGTCCCGATCTTTGAGCTGGTGGTGGTGCTGATCGTCGTCGTCGGCGCGATCTACTACCTGGTGGCGCAGCGAGGCAAGGCGCAGCAGATCTAGTCCACATCAGCCGGCTCGTGACAGGCGGCGGTCCGTTCCGCCGCCTGTACTTATAATGCTGAGACCATGGCCGTAAAGATCCGGGTGCCGGGCGCCCTGCGCCAGCTGACCCGGGGCGCCGCGATCGTCGAGGTGAACGCGACCGACGTCTCGCAGGCCCTCGACGCCCTCGACCAGCAGTTCCCTGGCTTTCGCGAGCGCCTCTACGACGACAAAGGGCAGCTTCGCCAGTTCATCAACATCTATCGGAACGATGAGGACATCCGGTTCGGGTCGGGCCTCCAGACTCCGCTGAGCGAGAGCGACGATCTCTCGATCGTCCCGGCCGTCGCCGGGGGCTGACCGCGGATGGCGCGGACAACCGTGCGCCTGACCTTCCGACGTGAAACCCTGAACGTCCCCGTGATCTACCAGATTGGCACGGACTTCAAGGTGGTCACGAACATCCGCCGGGCCGAGGTGGGTAACGAGACCGGCTGGGCTGACCTGGACCTGGATGGTGACCAACCGGAGATCGATCGGGCCCTCGAATACTGTCGGAGTCGCGGGGTCGAGGTCCAGCGCCTGGAGCCGGCGTGAAAGTCGCCGTCGCCATGAGTGGCGGCGTCGACTCCTCGGTGGCGGCGGCGCTGATGCGGGAGCGGGGCCACGACGTGTTCGGCGTCACGCTCCAGCTGTGGCCGAAGGAGATGGCCGCCCGGGATTTCGACAAGCACCATGGATGCTGCTCGCTCGACGCGGTCGAGGATGCGCGCCGGGTGGCCACCAGGCTGGACATCCCCTATTACGTCCTCAACTTCGAGGAGGAGTTTCGCTCCGCCGTGATCGACCCGTTCACCGAGTCGTACCTCAAGGGTCGGACTCCGAACCCCTGCATCCGCTGCAACGAAACGATCAAGTTCGGGCTGCTGCTGCGCAAGTCGCTGGCGCTCGGCGCGGAGGCGCTGGCCACGGGGCATTACGCCCGGATCGAGGAGAGGCACGACGGCTTCGTACTGAAGAAGGCGGTCGACGCGCGCAAGGACCAGTCCTACGTGCTGTACCAGCTTGGCCAGGACCAGTTGGGCGCGCTGCGGTTTCCCGTGGGCGACTGGACCAAGGCGCAGGTCCGAGCCCGCGCTGCTGAGCTGGGGCTGGTGACGGCCTTGAAGCCGGAGAGCCAGGAGATCTGTTTCGTGGCTGATGGCAGCTACCGGACTCTACTTAAAGAGCGATTCGGCGAGCGCGTCCGGCCAGGTCCCATCCTCGACGAGAGCGGATCGGTGGTGGGCGAGCACGATGGCATCGCGATGTACACCGTCGGACAGCGCTCGGGCCTGCGGCTGCGTTCCAGCGGGCCGACCGCCGGGCCCAGCTACGTCAGTGCCATTGACCCGCTGACGAACACGGTGACAATCGGCGGAGAGGATCGGCTGCACCGCACGACCTGCCTGGTCGAGGACGTGCGCTATGTCAGCGGCCACGCACCGGGGGCGCCCTTCAGCGCCAGCGTGAAAATCCGGTCGCACGCCCCTGAAGCCGATGCCGTCATTGCCCCGAGCGGCGTCGAGGCGCGGATCGACTTCGCGGAACCCCAGCGCGCGCTGGCTCCGGGGCAGGCCGCCGTCTTCTACGATGGCGACCTGGTGATCGGGGGTGGCCCGATCGCCGCACAGGTCCGGTGACCCGGCTCGACCTGGCCGCCCAGCATCCGCTCCTCCCGCTCATCGCCCAGATTTCCCTCGTGTACCTGGCGTCCCTCGGCGGGGTCATGGCCGCCCGGGTCGCCTGGCAGGGCCGCCCCGCGTACTGGCTGGCGGTCGCGGGGGTCTTCTTTTTCCTGCTCGGTGCCCTCTGGGGGCGAGGCTACCTGTCGGGGGGCGCGACCTTCACGGCGGCTGGCGCTGGCATCGTCCTGGTCATCTTCGGCGTGGCGCTGGACCTGCTCTTCGGGCCACCCTTCAGCGCGACCAAATAGCATTACCGGTGATGGACACCTCGGACAAGTACATGAACGCGGCGATCGTCCGTCGCGAGGATTACGGGCCAACCCTCTTCAGCATGTGGATCAAGCCACCCGAACCTCTCGCGTTCAAGCCCGGCCAGTATGTTGCCTTCGGCGTCGAGACCCAGGAGAAGGTCCTGGAACGGGCCTTCTCCATCGTCTCGAGCCCGCTCGAGCCGGAACTGGAATTCTTCATCGAGAAGGTGCCGGAGGGGGCCCTCTCCCCGCTGCTCCACCAGCTCCAGATCGGGGACGAGGTGTTCATGCGAAAGAAGGCGAAAGGCATCTTCAACCTCGATGCGAAGTCGGGGCACACGAAGCACTTCTTGATCTCCACCGTGACCGGCATCGCGCCCTACGTCAGCATGGTTCGCACGCTCGCCCGCGACCTCAAGGAGGGTCGAATCGCCGAACCGCAGCGCCTCGTCGTCTTACAGGGCGCCGCCCGGTCTGATGAGTTCGCCTACGACGGGGAACTGGCCGACGCCGCCAGCACCTTTCCCTGGTTGACCTACGTCCCGACGATCAGCCGCCCGTGGGAGGACCCGCAATGGCCGGGCGAGCGCGGGCGGGTGGATGACCTGGTTCGCAAGTACTCCGATTCGTTCGACCTCGATCCGGCTGAGACGACGGCGTACCTCTGCGGGAATCCCGGGATGATCGTGAATGCCCGCGACATCCTGCGTCGCCGAGGCTTCGACCACGCCGCCATCAAAGAGGAAACCTACTGGGCACCCGGTGACGGCGAGATTGAATACTGAGATAGAATCTCTCGCCGTGCTCCTGCTCAAGGGGTCGCTTCCGTCGCCGATTACGGCGGAGCCGACGGTGCTCATCATCTACCTGCTCGTGATTGTCATCGTGGGCACCGCGCTCGCCAGCATCCTTTTCCGAAACGTTCTGTTCGCGATCGCCAGCTTCGGTGCCACCATGGTTGGGGTTGCGTTGCTGTACCTGCTGCTGGCACCCTTCCTGCTGTTCGCCGTCCAGCTGCTCATCTTTACGACGTTGAGCGCCGGTCTTCTGCTTGGGCTCTTGCGATCGACCTCGGGCCTGGACTCCCCGCCGGCAAGCCCACTCAGCCCGGAGCTGATCGGTGGTTCGGCGGTTGGCGCGGCGCTGGTTGCTCTCCTCGGCGTGGTCATGGGGGTTACGAACTGGCCCGTCAGAGTTCATGGCGGTCCGGCGGGGGGCCTGGGCGGCAGCCTCGTCGACACCTATGTCGTCGGGATCGGCGTTCTGGTGGTGATCGTCGCGTCCGCCGCCCTGGGCGCGGGCCTGCTGACGATGCAACGCACGAGCCGCCGAGCGACGGCAACCGCGGCCCCCGCCCCGCCCCGCGGAGGGCGTCGCGGCAGTCCGCGAGCGCCGCGCCGATGAGCGCGGGCCTCAACCTGATCCTGGTCGCCTCCGCAGCTTTGTTTGCGATCGGCGCCGCCGCCCTCCTGGTGAAACGGAGCGTCGTTGTGATGCTGATCGGCACCCAGCTCATGTTGACCGCGGGAGGCGTGGCGTTTGTCGCGTTCTCGCGGTTTGGGTTGGGTTGGGTCAGCGCGAATCGTGGGCCGGCCGTCGCCCTCTTTGCCACGGCAGCCGGGATCGCCGAGATGGCCGTCGGCCTGGCCATGGCCGGCGTTATCTACCGGGAGCAGCGCACCTTCCTCGTTGACGAGTACGAGTCGGTAGCGGGCTGACGTGACGCTGGCCCTCCTCGCGGCGGCCGCCAGAGGTCCGCTGGATACCTGGAGCCCGACATTCCTCGCGCTGGTGGCGCTCATCCTCCCGCTGATCGGGATGCTCCTCATCGTCAGCTTCACCGTCGATTCGCGCCGCGTCAGCGCGGGCGTATCGGTTCTCTTCACCCTGGCCAGCGCGCTCAGCGCGCTCCTGGTCGTGGCCATTGAGGTGGCCCACCCGCTGCATCTCGAACGCGAAGGGACCTTCCTCCAGTTCTTCACCGGGCAGTCAGGGACCGCCGCCGAATTCAGCCTGAAGTGGGGAGTCACGGCCGATCCGCTGGCGGCGGTGATGCTAATCACGGTTGCGGTCGTGAGCCTTCTGGTCCAGGTGTATGCGCTTGGCACCATGCGACGCGAAGATGGCGGAATTCGCTTCTTCACGGTTCTGCTCTTCTCCACCTTCGCCATGGAGGGCTTCGTCCTGTCGACCAATTACTTCGAACTCTTCCTCTTCAGCGCCCTGGTCACGGTGTCGTCGTACCTCTTGATCGGCCATTGGTGGCAGCGCGAGGAAGCGGTCGCCTCGGGCGCCAACGCCTTCCTGATCTCCGCCGTTGGCGACGTCGGCCTGCTGATCGGGATCGCCTACATCTACTTTCGCTTCAACGAGCTGAACTTTCAGACCCTCAGCGGCCAGTACACGGGCGGCAAGGTGGGCGCCAACGGCCTCTTCATCATGGCCCTCCTGGTCTTCTTTGGTGCCGCCGCCAAGTCCGCCCAGTTTCCGCTGCATGTGTGGCTGCCCGGCAGCGTCCAGGCGCCGGCGCCGGCCGCTGCCCTGATGCATTCGGCCACGGTGGCCGTGACCGGCGTCTACCTGGTCGCCCGAACGTACGCGCTCTTCGTGGCAAGCCCTCGAGCGCTCGTGGTCGTCGCCATCATCGGCGGCATCACGGCCATTCTTGGGGCGGTCTGGTCGCTCTTCCAGGACAACCTCAAGCGGGCCATCGCCTACGGGACCATCAGCGAGCTGGGCCTGATGATGCTGGCGCTGGGGATCGGGGCGTACGGCGCGGGCGTCTTCGAGCTGTTCACCCACGCCTGGCCGAAAGCGCTCCTCTTCCTGACCGCCGGCGTCGTCATCCGAGAGCTACGGACGGAGCACATCAGGGAGATGGGGGGCCTGCTGCAGAGGATGCGCCTGACCGGCATCCTGGCCCTGATCGCGATTGCCGCGGCCGCCGGGATCCCACCGCTGAGCACCTTCTGGAGCAAGGACGCGATCCTCTCGCGGGCACTCGCGCAGGGGAACCCCGCCTGGATCCTGATCGTCATCCTGGTGATCTTCCTCTCCGCCCTGTCCCTGTTTCGAATCTTCGCGCTGGTGTTCCTCGGGCAGACGGCCCGCAGGCGCCGATTCGATCCGGAACGGATCCGCGATGTCAGCGGCCGGGTCGCCGTGGCCATGACGATCCTCGCGATCCCGGCCGTGGTTGCCGGTATCCGGGGCATCCCGGGACGAACCGACTTCCTTCGATTCATCCTGTTCAAGGGCCTCGTGCCATCGAACTCCCACCTGCACGCCGCGACGATCGCGACCCTGGCCAGCGTGCTCGGCGCCGCCGTGGCGCTGCTGGTCTATTGGCGTCGCCTGGCGCCGACCATGGCAACCCGCTTCGAGGGGGCGCGGCTCGCGCTCCGTCATGCGCTCTACGTTGATCGCGCCTATGGGCTGGCGGTCAGCCGTGGGTTCCTTCCGCTCAGCCGCGGCGTCGGCTTCATCGACCACCGGGTCATCGACAGCGGGATCGACCTGGTCGGTGAATCGGTCGCCTTCGGCTCGACGCCGGGGGGACGGCTGCCACGGTTGCGGCCTCAACACTTCGCGCTCGGGCTCTTCGTCGGTTTGGTCGGACTGGCCGCGCTGACGATCCTCTTCGCGGGCCATCTCATCAAGGGCGTGGGCGCCTGATGTTCCTGCTCACCGCCATCGTGTGGGTCCCGGCAATCGGCGCCCTGGCCCTGCTGTTCTTTCCATCCCGCACCCAGGCACACCGGGATCGGGTGCGATCCTTCGGGCTCGCCACGGTCGCCTTTACGACCGCACTCGACGTGGTCATGTGGTACGGCTTTCGTGATCAGAGCGGCACCTACGCGTATGAGGAGACGCGCTCCTGGCTGCCCAGTTTCGGGGCGAGCTACCATCTCGGCGTCGACGGCATCAGCATGTCGCTGGTCTTGCTCGCCGGCGTCGTGTTCCTGGCGGCCGTGCTCGCCTCCAACCGGACCCGCGACGACCTGCGCGCCTTCCTCATCCTCATCCTGCTGGTCGAGACGGGCGTCAACGGCGTGCTCACTTCGCTCGATTTCGTGCTCTTCTTCCTCTTCTGGCAGCTCCAGGCAGTCCCGTTGTGCTTTCTGATCGGCCGGTGGGGCGGTCCCCAGCGGCTCTCGGCGGCCTGGAAATTCCTGGCCGTTGACCTGATCGGCAGCTCGCTGCTCCTGCTCGCCATCCTGATCCTTTACGTCAAGGCGCCCACCCGGACCTTCGACCTCGTCACGCTTCACGACTTGCGCTTGCCGGTGTCGGTCAGCGGGCTCGTGTTCGCGCTTTTCTTTGTGGCGTTTGCCCTTCGGCTCCCCGTGTTTCCGTTTCATACCTGGTTTACCGACGCCCAGGGCGAGGCCGCCCCGCCGGTGTCGATCATCCTGGCCGGCGTCATCACCAAGCTCGGGGCCTACGGCCTGTTCCGGGTTAACGTGGGCGAATTCCAGGCCACGCTGCACAAGGTGTCCGGGGCTGTCGCCGCGCTGGCGGTGATCACCCTCCTCTGGAGCGCGGTGGCGGCCTTCCGCGAAGACGACCTTCGACGCCTGGTCGGCCACCTCACCGTCAGTCGTGGGGGCTTACTGCTGCTCGCGGTGGCGTCGGCGGCGCCGGTCGCGCTCAATGGCGGCGTGCTCCTGATGGTGGCCGACGGGTTGACCGCGGCCATGCTGATCGTCCTGGCGGCGACTGTCGCCGACCGGGCGAACACGCGCTCCATCCGGGCCATGGGCGGCCTGGCGGCGCGGATGCCGAAGGGGGCCGTGTTGTGGATCCTGGGCGCGCTCGCTGCCCTCGGTCTGCCGGGCCTGGCGGGGTTCGTCGGCCAGCTCCTGGTCGTTCTCGGGGCCTACCCTGGTCACCGGCTGGCAACCAGCCTGGCGATCCTCGGGGGCCTGCTGGTCGCCGGCGTCATGCTCTGGACCTTTCAGCGGATCTTTTTCGGTCCGCTCGCCGAGGCGTACGCGCGCGTCCGGGACTTCGGAACCCTCGATCTCGGGACCGCCGTGGGTCTGTTCAGCCTGATCGTGCTGCTCGGGGTCTTGCCGGCCATCCTGATGGACAGCATCAATTTCTCGGTGCTGACGTTGCTGAGCGGAACTGGCGGATGAGGACCCTCGACAACCTGCTCGCCTTTTCGCCCGAACTGTGGCTCCTGGCCGGGACCGTGGCCGTCTTCCTGCTGGCACGGCTCCACCTCGGCGTCTGGACGACCACCGCCGCATTCGGCGCGCTGGCGCTCGCATTCCTCGCGCTCCTGACCCAGTTCACCTCGAGCCTGGTCATCCTGGACGGCGCCTTCGTCCTGGATCGCTACGCGATGTTCGTCGACGTGATCGTGCTGGCGGCGGCGGCGGTGACCCTCCTGGCCTCGGCGGCTGACGTCATCCCCGGGGAAGCGCGGGGTGGCGAGTTCGCCGGCTTCCTCCTGCTCGCCACCATGGGCGCGATGCTGGTCGCATCGGCGGCGGAGATGGTCGCCCTGATCCTCGGCCTCGAGTTGCTGGCCGTCAACCTGTACCTGCTGGCAGCCCTGGCGCGGCGCGGCAGCGACGCGGCCCACGCCGGGCTCGGCTACCTGATCATGGGGATGGCGGGCTCGGCCGTCCTGCTTTATGGTCTGGCCCTGATCTACGGCCTGACGGGAGAGACGCGCTTCGTACCCGCGGGCCTGGCCCTGCGCTCGATTGGGCCCCGGCAACCCGCCATCCTGCTGGCCCTGAGCCTGCTCGTCGTCGGCTTTGCCGGCAAGCTCGGCATGGTGCCGGTTCGCTGGTGGACTCGCACCTTTGACCGAGGGGTGCCGCTCCGGGTGCTCGCCCTGGTCTCATCGGTCGGCGTGGTGGCGGGCTTCGCGGGATTCACCCGGTTGCTGTCATCCACCTTCAATGGCAGCAGCGTCGCGTTTCCCGTCGTCCTCGCGGTCGTCGCGGCTGTCGCCATGACCGCGGGGAACGTGCTCGCCCTGGCCCAGACCAGCGTCCGGCGCCTGCTCGCCTATTCGACCATCGCCCAGGCCGGCTATGCGCTGGCGGCCCTCGTCGATCTCCGCCACAGCGGGGTCAGCGCCGTGCTGATCTTTTTGAGTGCGCTGGCGCTGACCAACCTCTGCGCCTTCGCCGCGATGATCGCCTACTCCCGAGCCGTGCACAGTGACGCGATCCGAGACCTGGCCGGGATGTCCCACTCGACCCCCGGTGTGGCCATCGCCATGGGCATCGCCCTCGCCTCCCTGGTCGGATTCCCCCCGCTCGCCGGTTTCTTCGGCAAGCTCTTCGTGCTCCAGGCGGCCGTGGAGGGCGGATTCACCTGGCTCGCGCTGGTCGGGCTCGTCAACGTCGGGCTGGCCGCGCTCTGCTATCTCCGCGTGCTGCGAGTCGCCTTCCTGGACCCGCCCGTCTACGAGGTCGTGCCGCCCAGCCCGGATGCGACCGTGCGGGCGGCGTTCGGATTGACCGCCGCCGGCGTCGTCTTCTTCGGCCTCTTCCTTGGTCCGATCCTGACTGCCGCCGGTTATGGCCAACAGGCTCTTTCTCACTAAGAGTCCAACAAGAGGGCCAGTATCACGTTTCGTTCAACCGCCTGATCTGACCCAAAAGTGGCGCCGAGGGTAACCTTGGGCGCTATGCCATCGTTTACCCGGGCGCAGGAGTGAGAGCCAGGACCACGCGCCAGCGCCGCAGCCGGCGCGCCCCGCTGCTCAGACCGGCCACCAGGCCGCCGCGGTCCCGCCATTCCCGGCGCCTGAACCGCTGGCTTCGCCGGGCCACCGTGCTCGGGCTGGCGGGGGCCCTGGCCAGCCTGATCGGGGCGGGAACCTTCCTCTACACTTACGCGGGCGAGTTGCCCAGCCTGAATCACCTGAGCGCGCAGACCCTGCCGCAGACTACCCGGATCTACGCCCGGGATGGCGTCACCCTTCTCGAGGAACGGTATCAGCAGCGCCGGACCGTGGTGCCCTTGACCAACATCGCCTGGGACCTTCGCCACGCCACGATCGCCATCGAGGATCGCGACTTCTACAACCACGGCGCCGTCAGCCCGATTCGGATGGTCGCCGCGGGTTTGTACGACGTCCTGCATCGGAGCGCGGCCCAGGGCGGCAGCACGATCACGCAGCAGCTGGTGAAGAACTATCTCCTCGGGGCCAGTGCCGACAGCCGGAGTCTCGACCGCAAGGCCCGCGAGCTGGTCCTCGCGGTGGAGCTTGAACGCGAGTACTCGAAGGACCAGATCCTCGAGATGTACCTGAATACGATCTTTTACGGCAACCAGGCCTTCGGGATCGAAGCGGCGTCGCAGACCTACTTCGGCGTGCCGGCCGCCAGGCTCGACCTGGCCCAGGCCAGCTTCCTGGCCGGGCTTCCGCAGCGGCCCACGTACTTCAACCCCTTCCTGGCCAGGGGATACACCGAGGCCCATGCCAGGCAGCGCGACGTCCTCAACGCGATGGTCCGGGATGGCTACATCACGCCGGCGGCCGCCGACCGCGCCTACAACGAGAACCTGCAGACTCGTCTCAACGTGGCGCAGCAGCTCGTGGGCGGCCGCCGCTCGTCGATCGCCCCGCACTTTGTCGACTACGTGTGGAGTGAGCTGGAGCAGCGGTACGACCCCAATTACCTGCTCTCCGGCGGGCTGCGGATCGTGACGACGCTGGACCCGCACACCCAGGCGCTGGCGGAGCAGGCGGTCCAGAGTGGGGTCGCGCACTTCGCCAAAAGCAATGGCGTCAACAATGGCGCCATGCTGGTGATGGATCCGCACACGGGCGAGGTGCTGGCGATGGTCGGGAGTGCCGACTACTTCAACGCCGCCATCGGCGGTCAGGTCAACTACACCGTCTCACCCAGGCAGCCGGGCTCCTCGTTCAAGCCCTATACGTACGTGACGGCCCTGATGAACGGGTGGACCCCGGCGTCCCCGCTCGACGACAGCCACGGCGCCCATGCGTTCCCCGGCTATCCGGTACATGACTGGGATGGGAAGGAGCTGGGCTTGATCACCCTGCGGCAGTCGCTGCAGCAGTCCCGGAACATCTCTTCCGTGCACCTTTTCCAGGATGTCGGAATGGCCAACGTCTTCACGGTCGCGAAGAGCCTGGGTATCACCACGCCGATGGATCCGAGCCTGCCGACCACGCTTGGCGCCAGCGAGCTCCGCATGATCGATCATCTTTCCGCTTACAGCAGCTTCGCCAACGGCGGCCTGCGGGTGCGCGCGGCCACCGTGCTCGAGATCCGAGACGGGCAGGGGACGCTGGTGGAGTCCGACCCGGCTCACAGGGATGCGGGCGAGCGGGTGCTCCCCGCATCCGCGGCCTACCTGCTGACCGACATCCTCAAGGGGGCCGTCCGGCCGGGGCTCGGGATCCCCGCCGCCGCCAAGTCGGGTACCACCACCGACTTCAAGGACGCCTGGTATATGGGCTACACGAGTGATATCGCGGTGGCCAGCTGGATGGGCCGGACCGTCATGGCGCCCTCGCCGCACAATGAGTCGATGAATGGGCTCTGGGGCGAGGTCGGGCCCGCGATGGCGTGGCGGCAGTTCATGAAGGCCTTCTATGCCGGCCGCAAGCCCGCCGACTGGGCCCGGCCGGCCGACGTGGTTTCGGCGAGCCTCTGCAAGCTCACCGGGCAGCCGGCCGCCCAGATTCCGGCCGATCTCGTCGTGACCGACCTGGTTGTGAGGAGCGCCTCGGCCCCCGCCGCCGGCTGCGGCAACGCGTCGGGCGGCGACCAGCCTGGTAGCGGCCAGCCCGGCGGCATCCTGCCGATCTCGCCACCGACCCTGCCGGGGGTGCTGCCCTCGCTTCCGCCGCTGCCACCCTTGCCCCTGCCAAGCCTGCAGCCCTAGGGCCGGGCCGGCGGCTCGCCATACGCACCTTGACGCGTGGCGGCAAAGAGCCTTTACTCAGGTGGTGGTCAGGCGCCCCTCGCACAAAGACGCCCAAACGGAGGAGCCCGAGCTTCCGCCGAATCTCTTCGTCATCGGCCTGCTGCACGATCTGAAGAAGGGCGGCTACAGCCGGCGGGCCTGGGGCGCCTTCTGGCGCGCCTCGTGGATCCGCTCGATCCAGATCATGCAGGAGAACGACGACCTCCGCGGATCCTGGATCCGATTCGCCCTGGCCGGCGCCACCGCCATCCTGCTTGGCGCGGTCGCCGTATTCAGCGCGGTGCACGCCATGGAGTCGCTGTGGTTCTTCATCACCTGCCTTGCCTGGTGGGCGGTGCTGATGATCGACATGGGCTTGCACCTCGGGCTGATGGTGAACCTGGAAACCGGGGAGATGCAGCGGTCGCTGGGCTGGCCGAACCGCCTCACGGAGCTCCGAGGTTTTTCCGCGGTCCTGGTCGCCTGGGGCGCGCACTGGGCCAGCCAGGGCTCCTACGTCGCGCTCGTGGCGGTCTTCGGGGTGGCGGCGATCACCGACCTGCTCGATGGATGGCTCGCCCGCCGGGGTCACGCCTCGACCCGGTGGGGCCGGCTCTACGACCCCTTCATGGACGGCATCTTCTTCAGCGTCGCGGCGGTGTCCCTCGCCGTGATCGGGGTCCTCCCCCAGTGGCTGGGCGCGCTTGTCACCTTCCGCTACGCCTTCCCGATCGTCGGCGGCATCGCCTTCCTCTTCGTCCGCCGCCGCACCCTTCGGGTCCGGCATACGACCTGGGGTCGCCTCTCCTCGGCGGGGATCGCTGTCACTGTCTTCGTGGCTGCCGCGTCCGCTTTCCTGCACCTGCCCTTCAACCTGATCGCGCCCGGCCTCTATGCCGCCGTCTGTGTCGCGGCGGTGGCCGCGTTCATCACGATCCTGATGAAAGGCATCGAGCAGACGTAGCCGGCTGGGGACTCGATCTCACGACAGACTTCGGCCAGCGGGTCGAGCGGCGGCTTCGATCGGCCCCGCTCATCTGGCTGACGACGGTCGACCCGCATGGCGCGCCCCAGTCGAGCCCCGTCTGGTTCCTCTGGAACGGATCCGAGATCCTGATCTATAGCGAGCCCGACAAGCCGAAGCTGCGCAACATCGAGCAGAATCCCCGAGTCAGCCTGCACTTCGACGGCGACGGCCAGGGTGGCGACATCGTGATCATTCGTGGAGAGGCCCGGATCGCCAGGACGGAGCCGCCCGCGACCGCCGTCCCCGACTATGCCCGAAAATATGATGCCGGCGGCTTTTACACGCGTATCGGCATCAGCGGCGCGGCCTTCGCCAGCCGCTATTCCGTGCCGATCCTGGTGGCGCCGGCCGGCCTGCGCGGCTTCTAACTAGAATTCGGTCCGTGCGCGCGCTCCCGGTCCTCCTCGCCCTCACGGTCCTCGCCAGCGCCTCCTGTGGCACGGCCCCGGCCGCCACCTCCCCGGCGATCCGGGTCGGCGCCGTCTTTCCCCTCAGCGGTCCGCAGGCACTGCTGGCCGGCCAGGAATACGCCGGTGCCGAGATCGCGCGCGACTTCGTCAATGCCGACGGCGGCGTGCGCGGCCAGCGGATCGAGCTGGTGACGAAGGACATCACGGCCGCCGGCGACGCGCAGGCGCGCGTCCAGGAGCTCCAGGCAAGCGGCGTTCACAGCATCATCGGAGCCTATTCGAGCGCCCTCTCAATGCCGATCAGCCAGGCGGCCCAGTCACGCGGGATGCTCTACTGGGAAGCCGGCGCGGTGGCGGACCAGCTGACCGGGCGCGGCTACCCGCTGGTGTTCCGGGTGGGCGCCACCGGCGGAAATCTGGGCGCGATGTCGAGTCATTTCGCCGCGACCGTGCTGGCCGGACGGCTCCAGCAACCGCCGGCCGCGCTTCGGATGGCGATCGTCCACAACGTCGACGCCTATCCCACGGCGGTCGCGACCGCCGCGGTCCAGCAGGCCCGGCAGGAGGGGATCCAGGTCGTCGCCCAGGTTCTCTACGACGCGCGCGTTCCCGATTGGGGCAGCGTCCTGAACGCGGTTCGGGCCGCGAATCCAGACATCCTCCTGCTGTCGTCCTACATCGACGATGGGGTACGGTTCCGCCGCGCCATGCTCGCCGCGGGCGTCCACGTCAAGGCCCTGATCGGGACCACCATGGCGCAGTGCGTTCCGGACTTCGGGGTGATGCTGGGTGCCGACGCCATCGGGGTGTTCGCCTCGGACCGGCCACCACATGGCTTCAACCCGGGCGCCCTGAATCCCACCGGCCTCGCCATCTATGACCGCTTCGCGGCGGCGTACCGGAAACGGGCCGGGACCGACCCGACCGAGGAGTCCCTCGCCGGCTTCTCGGCTGCCTGGACACTCTTTCACTACGTGATGAGCGCGGCCAGCAACTCGAGCGCGACGGGGCTGGCGGTGGCGGCCCAGGCCCTCGACCTTCCGGCGGGAACGCTCGCCAACGGCGCCGGCGTCCGCTTTGCCAATACGCCCGACGCCCTGGGGCAGAACCTGCGCGCCGCGAGCGTGATCTGGCAATGGCAGGGGGTCCGGCGCAGCGTCACCGTCTATCCCCCGGTCTTCGCCACCGGCGCCCCAGGCTTCATCCCGCTTCCGCGGTGATCGCCCTCGCGGCGCTGCAGGGGAGGGCCGCGCGGCTCACCCTGCTGATCCTGGGCGCGGCCCTGCTGCGAAATCTCCTTCTGCCGTTGGGCGACGGGTTGAGCACCGCCGTTTTCGGCGGCTGCCTGCTGGCCATCGCCTGGAGGGAACGCGGAGCGCGGCCAGCCGAGGATCGATGGGGGAGGGGGGCCTCGATCGGGGCTGGGCTGGCCCTGGGCGTGGTGCTGGTGGCCCCGCTGTTCGGTGAAACCTCGAGTGGACGGGCGCTCGACGACTTCTGGTCGTGGGCCGCGATTGCAGCGGGCATCGCCACCCTCGAGGAAGTCGCGATCCGGGGACGGCTGCAGCAGGCCTGGACGGATGAGATGTCGCCGCTCGGTGCGATCCTGGTCGGGGCGCTGGTCTTTGCTGCGATCCACTTCCCCAGGTACGGGGTCGGCGCGATGCCGCTCGACTTTGCCGTCGGCCTGGCACTTGGCGGGCTTCGCGCGATCACGGGGCGGGTGATGCCGGGCGCCATCGCCCACGTCATGGCCGACTGGGGGGCCTGGTTCTGGGTATGACCGCAGCGCGGAAGGCGGGAATCGCGGCGCTCGCCGTGGGCGTGATTGCCGCCCTCCTGCTGCACGGACGTGGGTCGGCGCCACCCGTGTTTGACGGGATCGTCGTCCCCCCAGCGCCCTACCACTGGGAATCGCCGCCCCCGGACCTTCGCGCCGGCAACACGCCGCCTTCGCTCGGCGAGGCGACCTTCCCGGTGCACAACGGCCAGGTCGCCGGTGGCAGCCTGCAGACCAGCGACAACCAGGTGGTGCTCTATTTCGGCGTCGGGCTGCTGAAGGTCTCCAGCTCGGCCCAGAGCGTTCGGTGCACCGTCACTCCCATGACGAGCCCGCCCGCGGCGCCTGCGGGCGCGCAAACCCGGGGCAACGTGTACCAGATCGGTTGCGTCGAGCAACCCGGTGGGGCGGCGCTCCAGGCGAACGGGACGTTCCACCTGACGCTGCGCTATCCGCCTGGTCCGTTCCAGGAGATCCAGATGTATGACGGGACCACCTGGCATGCGCTACCGACCACCAAGGCGCCCGGCGGCGACCCCTACGCCGGTGCCGTGCCGTCCGCCTTCGGCGACTTCGTCGCGACCGCGCCGGCGGGGGCGCAGGGCCCTGGCATCCTGTCGTTCCTGGGGCGCTACGTCGAGTTCTACGGCATCCTGGCTTTCGTTATCGTGTTCGGTGTGATCGCCGTCATCCAGGAGATCCGCCGCCGGAGAAAGGCCCGCTGAGCACGCTGCTGCCCCTCCACGCGTTTGGCGCGCGATACGATCTCCCGGCGCCGCTGTATCTGTTCCTGCTCGGGGCCGGTGCGGTGGTCTTCATGTCGTTCCTGTTGGTGCTGCAGCGGCCGGTTGCGCGCCAGGCGCCGAGCGGTGAGGACATTCCGCCGATTCGTCTGGTTCCCAGCTGGCCCGGTTGGATCATGGCCGGCGTCGCCCTCCTGCTCATCGCGACCGGGCTCTTTGGGACGCAGAGCACCCCCGACAACGTCGTGGTCACGGCCTTCTGGCTGGTGTTCTGGATTGCGGTGCCGATCAGCATCGCCATCGTGGGCGACTACTGGCCATACATCAGCCCCCTCAACGTCGTCGCCCGTCTCGCCGGGGGACGCCCGCGCCGGCCGTATCCGGCCGCCTGGGGGTACTGGCCGGCGGCGGCCCTGTTCTTCCTCTTTGCCTGTGGCGAGCTGGTCTTCAATGGCGTCACCACGACGCCGGCGGGCGCCGCCCTGGTCATGCTCGCCTACGGCGTCGTTAACGCCGCGATGGCCGGGACGTTTGGGGCGGACGTGTGGCTGCGGCGTGGGGAGGTCTTCTCCGTCCTGTTCGCGACCTGGGGCCGGCTTGGTTTCTTTCGCTTCGGCGAGCCCGGACGGCGTGGCTTCTTCGGCGGGCTGACCAGGCCCTTCGACCCGTCGGTGAGCCGCCTCACCTTCGTCTTGTTGTTGCTGGTCACGGTCAGCTTCGATGGCTTGCTCGCCACGCCGAGCTGGAAAAACGCCGTCAGCTCGCTCCCGCACACCTTGAAGCCTGGGACGGCCGGCTACACGGTGCTGCTCCTTGCGGTGTTCGTCGCCCTGGTCTGCTTGATTTGGGCTCTGTTCGCTGGGTTCAGCGGGGCGGTCCGGGCTGTGGGCCGCCTCGATGCGCCATTCCTTCAGGTCATGTCGGGATTGACCCCTTCGCTGGTGCCCATCGCGTTCGGTTACCTCGTCGCGCACAACCTCGATTACCTCGTCATCAACGGGCAGCTTCTCATCCATCAAGCCTCCGACCCCCTCGGCACGGGGAGCCTCAATCTGTTCGGTACCGTGAACTACGAGCCGAACCCCAACCTGATCCCGACCGCGGCGATCTGGTATTTCCAGATCGCGCTGATCATCGCCGTCCACATCGCCGCCGTGGTTCTGGCACATGGGTATCTCGGCCGGGTGGCCCGCTCCGAGCAGCAGGGGAAGCAGGCCGAATGGCCCTGGATCGTGGCCATGGTGGGATACACGATGTCCAGCCTCTGGCTGCTGGCGCAGCCGATCGTCCAGGAAGGCACAAAAGGCTGAGGCTGCTTCCACTCCACGCCAGCCTGACGCTCGGGACGTGGTCCTGGGACCCCAGCACTGTTCTCGGGACCCTCGCGCTCGCCGCCGGCTACGCCTGGCTCCTGCGCGGGCGCGGCCGGCCCGACGGGTGGTCACCACTGGCGCGCCTGTACTTCGCCGCCGGGCTGCTCGCCCTGATCCTCGCGCTCGAGTCACCGATCGACGTTGGCGGGGATCATTACCTGTTCAGCCTGCACATGGTCCAACACCTCATCCTGGCGATGATCGTGCCGCCCCTGCTCTTGCTCGGCCTCCCGGAAGAATGGCTGCTCCTGGAGCGGATCCGGGTGTCCCCGATCGTCGCCAACATCGTCTTCAACCTGGTCCTGGCGCTCTGGCACCTGCCATTCCTCTACGAGGCAACCCTCCGAAATGGACCGCTCCACGTGGTGGAACATCTGAGCTTTCTCGCGGCCGGCGTGCTCTTCTGGTGGCCCGTCATGGCCCCGGCGACGCGCCGTCGCGGTCTCAGCGTGATCGGCAAGATCGCCTACCTCGGGTTCGCCGGCGTGCCACCGACCATCCTGGGCCTTGTCTTCATCCTCTCAAGGAGCGTCATCTATCCCTTCTACGCGGCCGCGCCCCGGGTGACACCCTTATCGCCCCTCGACGACCAGGTGGCCGCCGGGCTGGTCATGTTCGGGGTGGGCAACCTGATCTACTTCCTCGCGATCGCGATCATCTTCTTCAGCCTCGATGAGAAGGGCGCTACGGCCGGGGAGCCGCCTTCGGTCAATGCCGGACGACCCCATGCCACAATGAAGTCGTGACCGCCAGGACGTCCGCCACCGAGGCGCTGCATACCTCCGGGTACCGCCTCACGATGCAGCGCCAGATCGTGTGGGATAGCCTCCGGCAGGCCAAGAAGCACCTGAGTGCCGAGGACCTGCTGGGCCAGATCCGGCGCCAGTACCCGCGCTTCAACATGGCGACCATCTATCGCTCGCTGGAAGTGCTGGAAGAGCTCGGCCTGATCAAGGAAACGCGGATCGGCGACCGCGGCTACTACGAGCTGGCCGAGGAAGGGCAGGACCACTATCACCTGGTCTGCGACCGGTGCGGATCGACCCTGCACATCGAGGGGGACCACCTCGTGCCGGTCCTGCACCACATCACCGAGGAACATGAATTCGTCGTGAGCTCGGCGGACCTGGTCGTGCACGGCCGCTGTGCCCGGTGCCAGGCGAAGGCAGCTCGCCGCTAGTCTGGCCGCGTGTGGGCGGGCCGTTGATGGTCTTGATCATCATCAGCGGCAGCCACGCCGTCATCCACGCCTACTCCACGCTGATGCCGCTGATCTACCCGCTGGCGTTGACCGACCTGCACTTTTCGGTGGTCGCGCTCGGCATCATGGTCGCGGTGTCCAACCTGGCCGGCGGTGTGTTGCAGCTGGGCGCCGGCGCTGTCACGCGCGTCATTCAGCGGCACAACCTGATCGGGTGGGGGGCGGTCGCCATGGGCATTGCCGGCGCCGTCACCGGCACCGCCGCGACGTTCTCGCAGTTCTTTGCCGGCAACCTGCTGCGGTCGGTTGCCACCAGCGCCCAGCACCCGGTGGGCAACTCCCTGCTTTCGGACCTGTACGACAAGCGGCGCCGCGGCGTGGCGATTTCTGGGCATGTTGCCGGCGGCAACGTGGGGACCGTGTTGCTGACCCCGGTCGCGGGTCTGCTGCTGAATGCCTGGGGCTGGCGCAACGCGCTGCTGCTCCTGACCGTTCCCGCCACCGTCGCCGGGCTCGCGGTCGTGACCTCCATCCACGAGCAGCCGCGGCCGGCTCGAGCCAACACCGCGGTCGGCGACATGCTCGATGGGCTGCGCGTCGTCCGGCGTTCCTGGAACCTGGGGCTTATCTTTCTCGCCTCCTTGATCGCGGCCGGGGGACGGGGCCTGGGCGTAGTCATCCTGGTTGTCCCTCTCTACCTGAAGCTGCAGCTTCACCTCTCCAACGGCTACGTCACGGTTCTCTACGCGCTGTTGCTGATCGGGAGCGTTGCGGGCCCGCTGATCGGCGGACCGCTGAGCGACCGAATCGGTCGCAAGACGGTGCTGCTGATCGCCTACCCATTGAGCGCGCTGACGACGCTGGCGGTGCTGGTGGCGCCGGCGCGCGGTTGGTGGCTCGCGCTGGCACTCGCGGTCATGGGCCTCGCGGTCTACGTGGAAAGTCCGATCCTCCAGGCGTTCCTGGCGGACGAGGCCCCGTCGACCCAACGAGATGCGATCTTCAGTCTCTATTTCGCCGTCGCCTTCGGCGTCGGCGCCCTGTGGGCCGCCGGCGTCGGTGTCGCCATCGGCCGGCTGGGCTTCGGCTTCGTGTTCGCCATGATGGCGGTCACCTACCTCGCGGCGGCGGCGTGCGTGCTCGGCATGCGAGAACGGGCACCGGCCTGGGCGCCGGTGCGAAGATAGGGCGAATGGCCCAGCCGGACGCCGTTCCCGCCGGGGCGATCCATGCCCCCGACGCGCCGCAAGGGGGGCTTGGGCGCAAGCTGCGCGACATCATCCTCGGCGGACAGGATGGCCTGGTCAACGTCCTCGGCCTGGTCCTCGGGGTGGCCGCCGCCACCGCGCAATTAAAGGTCATCATGGTCGCCGCGCTCGCCGCGACCTTCTCCGAATCGATCGCGATGGCAGGCGTCGCCTACACCTCAGCGCTCGCGGACCGGGACTATTACCTGGCGGAAGAGGCCAAGGAGCGGCGCGAGATCGAGGAGGTGCCCGAGGTCGAGCGGGAAGAGGTGCGGCAGATCTTCCGGGAGAAAGGGCTGAAGGGCCAGCTGCTGGAGCGGGTCGTCGACGAGATTACTTCGGACAAGGATGTCTGGGTCGACGTCATGATGCGGGACGAGCTGCACCTCACGCCCATCCTGGCCGAGGGAATCGGCACGCGCGCCCTCGTCACCGGGTTGGCCACCCTGATCGGGTCGTTGATTCCATTGATTCCATTTCTGTTTGTCCCCATCTTCGGCATCTCTGTCACCCTGGCCACGCTGCTCGCCGTGCCCCTCTGTGCCGCAGTGCTCTTCGGCGTCGGGGCCTACAAGGCGATCACGCTGGTGGGGGACTGGCGGATCAGCGGACTCCAGATGCTGATCATCGGGATGGTCTCGGCGGGTGCCGGCTACCTGATCGGCCGCATCCTCCACGTCGGGGGCGCGTAAGGCGCCTGCGGCGATCTCGCGCCTGTCAGTGCGCCGATCGTGGCACGGAGCGGTGACGAGGCTGCTAAACTGCCCCATTTGCTTTTGCGAACCGTTCGCAACAAGGGTATACTGCCAGCGTGGCAACGACCCCGGCCATCTGGAAGACGAAGGCTGAGCCGAAGGTCGCCTCGGTGTCGATTCGGCTGGCCGGCTTGTTCGGGGGTGTGGCCCTGTTGCACCTGGCGGGCTGGGGCATCATGCTCGCCCTCGTCGCCCCGCGGTATCCGCTCATGCTGGGACTCGGGGGACTGGCGTACTCATTCGGCCTGCGCCATGCCTTCGACGCCGATCACATCTCGGCGATCGACAATACCACGCGCAAGCTGCTGCAGGACGGCAAGAAGCCGCTGGGGGTCGGATTCTTCTTCTCTCTCGGTCACTCGACGGTGGTCTTCTTGATCGCCATCGGCCTCGGGTTCGCCACGCAGTTCGTGGTCACCAACCTCGTCAACGGGGGACGGCTGAAGAGCCTTGGGGCGCTGGTCGGGACGGGCGTGTCCGGCATCTTCCTGGTGCTCATCGGCATCCTGAACCTGGTCATCCTGCTGGAGATCGTCCGGCTCTTCCGTCGCATGAAGGCCGGCGATTACGACCGGCGCAGCCTCGAGCAGGAACTGGTGGCCGGCGGCCTGCTCACGCGGCTCTTCGGCCGGCTCTTCAAGGTCATCACGCAGAGCTGGCAAATGTACTTGATCGGGTTCCTGTTCGGGCTCGGCTTCGATACCGCCTCGGAAGTCGCCTTCCTCGCCATCTCGACCGGCGCCGCGGCCCAGCACCTGCCCCTGTACGCGCTGATCTCGCTTCCCCTGATCTTCGCCGCGGGGATGTCCCTGATGGACACTGCCGACGGCGCCTTCATGTCGCACGCCTATTCGTGGGCGTTTTCGAATCCGGTCCGCAAAGTCTTTTACAACCTGAGCGTCACGGCGCTCTCCGTGTTCGTCGCCCTGTTCGTGGGCGTCGTGGAGCTGGCCCAGATCGCGATCCAGCAGGGGGATCTGAGGGGCGGAATCTGGGATGCCATCCGCGGGCTGGACTTCGGCCTCATGGGCGTGATCATCGTCGGGGCGTTCATCCTGACCTGGGTGGGCGCGATCACCATCTATAAGACCCGTCGCATCGAAGAGCGATGGGGAAGGATGGTCGGCCAGCCGGTACCCTGAACCAGGAATGGTCCTGATCCAGGCGATCCTGCACGCGCTCTCGGCCTCGTTCAACATGTTGTGGGAAGTCCTGTGGGCACTGGCCCTCGGCTTCATCCTTTCGGCGATCGTGCAGAGCCTCGTCTCCCGCCAGGCGGTCGCCGGCGCGCTCGGCAGTGACTCGCCCCGCAGCCTCGCGATCGCCACCGCGCTCGGGGCCGCTTCCTCGTCCTGCTCCTATGCCGCGGTCGCGATCGCGCGCGCCCTCTTTCGAAAGGGGGCGAGCCTTGCTGCGGCGATGGTCTTCGAATTCGCGTCGACCAACCTTGTCTTCGAGCTCGGCCTGATCCTCCTGATCCTGCTCGGGTGGCAGTTCCTGGCGGCGGAATTCGCCGGGGGGCTGCTGATGATCGTCATCCTCGCGGTCGTCTTTCGCCTCACCCTCCGCCGGACGATGGTCGAGGCTGCCCGGCGCCAGGCAGACCGTGGCCTGCTGGGAAAGATGGAGGGGCATGGCGACATGGACATGTCGGTAACCGAAGGCCCCTTCTTTCGACGGCTCTTCTCGAGTCGTGGCCTGACGGCCATCAGCCACTACTTTTGGATGGACGTCACGGCGGTCTGGACCGACATCGGTCTCGGACTGCTGATCGCGGGCGCGCTGGCGGCCTGGGTGCCGGACTCGTTCTGGCAGGGATTCTTTCTCAGCCGGTATCCAGTGATCGCAACGGTTTGGGGCCCGCTGATCGGTCCCGTGATTTCCATGCTCAGCTTTGTCTGCTCGATTGGGAACGTCCCCCTCGCCGCCGTGCTCTGGAACGGCGGCATCAGCTTCGGCGGCGTGATCTCATTCATCTTCGCCGACCTGCTCATCATTCCCATCCTCAATATCTATCGCAAGTACTACGGCACGCGGATGAGCCTCTATCTCCTGGTTGTGTCGTACGTGGCGATGGCGGTCGCCGGATTCCTGATCGGCCTTGCCTTCCAGGCTACCGGCATCCTGCCGGCCCACCGGCACGTGATCGCCTTCGAGTCGTCTCCCAGCTTGAATTACACCGCCGTGCTCAATGTCATCTTTCTCGGGGCGATGGCGCTACTCGCGTGGCGCTTCCTGCGAACGGGCGGCCTCGACATGTTGCGGATGATGGAGGTGCCCGCGGGCCACGGCGCGGACATCACATCGTCCGGGGACTCACACCAGCACCACCATCACTGAGTTGGGCTGAGGCCACAGGCCCGCGCCAGGACGCGCTCCATGCTGGAATGCGCGGCCAGCACCGCACCCAGGGCTTTGGCCCGGACGCGGAGGTCCGTCTCCAGGTGCCCGGTCACGGCGATCACCCGGGGCGCGGGTTTCGCCTGCACCAGGCGCTCGACCAGCGCCAGCTGCCGGTCTGGATTGAGGGTGACCTGGACGACGACGACGCTGTCCGTGTCCCAGGTCCGATCCCGGGCTTCGGCGGGCCCCAGGGTTACCAGGTCCAGGCCCAACCGCCTGGCGACGCCCCGAACGCGCTCCGCGAAAAAGAGATCGTCCTGGACCACGTACAGGGGTGCCCGCATCGGTCGAGGATAGCCGGTCGGTTCGGGCCGCCGTCCTTTTGGCCATCACCCAATGTCGCTGAATGCTTGCTATAATCCGCGCGGGAAGTTTGGGTCGCGGGGCTGCGCCGGACTCCCGGCGGGGACTCTGGATCCAAAGTAGAAAGAAAGGAGATCTCTGCCGTGAGCTTCAGCGATAGGACCTTGACCTGCCGTGACTGCGGACTCAACTTCGTTTTCACCATCGGTGAGCAGGAGTTTTATGCCGCCAAGGGGTTCCAGCACGAACCCTCGCGGTGCCCAGACTGCCGCTCGATCAACCGAAACGTCCGGGGGACCGGTCGCGCCAAGGAGCTCCACGAGGTCGTCTGCGCGGAGTGCGGGAAACCCGCCCAGGTGCCCTTTACGCCCACGATGGGGCGCCCCGTCTACTGCAGCGACTGCTTCGACAAGGTACGAACCACCCGGCACTAGGCGGCCGAGCGCCGTTTCGTAACGGAAGCCGTAACCTGGCGAGCGCAGCATCGAGCTAGCGGCAACCAGGCCAGGATGGCGGGTGTCCGCCAAACATATGCGCGACGGAATGAACTCGGTGCTTCGCCTTGTGGGCCCGGCCGGCGATCCCGGTGGTCCGCGGGTTCGGCGCGTCGGTGGCCTGACGCTCTGGGCCGAGACGCTTACCCTTCAAACGACGGCCCCGCGTGAGTTCATCGATATCACGGCTCGGGTGGCCGAAGTCGTCCGCCGATCCGGCGTGACGCAGGGCTGGGTGACCGTGTTTTCCAAGCACACGACGGCCGCCGTCATCCTCAATGAGAATGAGCCGCTGCTGCTCCAGGATATGGGCGCGATGCTGGAGCGCATCTCGGGGTCGGCTGGTGTCTACGAGCACAACGACATGAGCCGGCGCAGCGGCGAGATGGAACCCAATGAATGCGCCAACGGCCACGCCCACTGCCAGCATCTGCTCCTCGGCGGTAGTGAGAACATCCCGGTCGCGGACGGTGGCTTGGATCTCGGCCGCTGGCAGCGAATCTTCCTGCTCGAGCTTGACCGCCCTCGCGATCGGCAGGTCGTCGTCCAGGTCTTCGGCGCCTAGAATCTTCCTCGGCAGCCGGTCGCAACCGCGCAGAGGAGGAGCAGATGCTCGAGAAGTTCACCTGGTACAAGCAATCGGCCTACAAATGGAAGGGCGACGGGATCACGCTCTACATCGATCCCTGGGGCGTCACCAAGGGGCAGGACGAGCCGGCTGACGTCATCTTTATCACACACGCCCACTTCGATCACTTTCAGCCCGAGGAGATCGACAAGGTTCGGAAGTCGACGACGCAAATCGTTGCCCCACACGACATCGCCCGGGAGCTGGGCGGCAACGTGAAGGCGGTCAAGCCTGGCGAGTCGCTGGAGGTCGCCGGCATCAAGGTCGAGACCGTCGTCGCCTACAACACGCATCCAGACCGGCTCCAGAACCATCCGAAGAGCAACGGGTGGGTCGGCTACATTCTGAAGCTCGGAGACCACCGCTACTATCACGCCGGCGACACCGATCCCACGCCCGAGCTGGAGCAGGTCAAGACCGACGTCGCTTTTGTGCCGATCGGCGGCACGTACACGATGGGCCCTTCCGAGGCGGCCGGGTTGATCAAGAAGATCCGTCCGCAGCTGGCGGTGCCGATGCACTATGGCTTCGTGGTGGGGTCTCCGGCCGATGCCGAAACCTTTGCCAAAGAGTCGGCCCCGGTTAAGGTGCAGACGCTGAAGCCGGTGCATGCCTTCGAGAGGTCAGAGGCGGCCGCGCACTAAGCTCCCCAGCGCGTCGCGCATGGTGGCGGCGGAATAGTTGGCGCGCGGATCGCCGGCTGATGTCACCAGCGGGAGGCGTCGCGGGGTCTCGAGGCGGCGGAAGGGTCGGTACGCGGTTGGCTTGGCTGAGCGGGGGTCAGCGGGAGGCGTCACGGGGGCTGAACCGCGGCTTGATGGTTGGTGCGCGGTGGCTGGCTGAGTATTCAGCGGGGAGAGGCGGGCGGGATTGGTCGCGGATCCAGGTGCGTGATCGCCTGGCGCGGCTGGGTTGCACGACTTTTTTTCGTTGTGACAGACAGCTGTCACACGCATGCCTCAGGATAAAAGCATGGCCGCGGCGACTCGCACGAGAATTCGTTCGACCTGATCGAACGAGGCCTGGCAGCCCTCCCGGGGTATGTGGCGCGCTTGCGCGACGCGGATCTCGGGCCGGTCGTGATCAAGACGCGCGAAATCGCCGACCGGAACGAGGCGGTTTCGGCCGAGGCGGTACGTCGTTTCGAGAAGTCGGGCGCCTGGGCCGCCGATGGCGCGCTCAACATGGTGGCCTGGCTGCGCACCAATGGCAAGCTCTCCGGGTCGGCGGCGATGGAACGGATTTCGATCGGGCGTCAGCTGGAGCAGCTGCCGGAGACGGCGCAGGCCTTCCAGCGCGGCGACGTGGGCTACCAGCATGTGGCGATCATGGCTCGGACTGCGGAGCACGTCGGCACCGCGGCGGTGCGCCAGGCCGAGTCGACGCTGCTTGCGGCCGCTCAGGCTCACGACCCGGGACAGTTCGTGGGCATCGCCAAAGAGTTCGAGGTCCAGACCGACCAGGCAGCGGTCCTGGCCGAGGCCAACCGGGCGTACAGCCGTCGGTATTTTCACCTGAGTGAGCCAGCCAACGGTCTGGTGCGCCTGGACGGGCAGCTGGATGCCGAAGGCGGCGCGGTCGTCAAGACGGCACTCGAGGCCCTGATGCCGCCACCTGGGAAAGATGACGATCGCACGGCAGGACAGAGGCGCGCGGATGCGCTGGTCGAGCTGGCGCGGCGGCGGCTGGATGGCAGCAAGCTGGGGAGCACCGGGGGGCAGCGGCCGCACCTGGTGATCACCGCCAGCGTCGAGACCCTGGCGGGGCTGCCGGGCGCGCCGGCGGCGCGGATGGAGGGCGTGGGCCCGGTTCCCGTGGAGACAGCGCAGCGGCACGGCTGCGACGCGACGGTCAGCTGGCTGCTGGGCCACGCCGAACTCGAGAACGAGACCAGCCACGCGAAACGCCAGATTCCGCCGTCGACCCGGCGGGCGCTGGTCGCCCGGGATCGTGACTGCGTCTTCAACGGCTGCCACCGGCCGGCGGCCTGGTGCGATGGCCATCATGTCAGGTGGTGGACGCATGGCGGCGAGACCAAACTCGAGAACCTGGCACTGATTTGCGGCCGGCATCACCGGATGCTCCACGAAGAGGGCTGGCAGATCGAACGAACGACATTAGGCCGATGGGTCACGAAGCCGCCCGCTCACCGCGTGAGCGCCCAGGCACGCTCGGCCTGACGCGGCCTTCCGCCGGGCGGGTCGGCACGGGTGGGGTGCTGGCGGCGGACGTCGGGCGGGGACGCCGCCGGGGCTGTGAGGCGGTTGCAGGCGGCCTCGCGGTGGGGCGGCCTCGCGGTGGGGCGGTTGGGCTGTCGGCCGGTGAGGGGCGTTGCGGTCGAGCAGCCGGTCCGCGTTGCCCGATAGGCCGCGGCCGGCGCGCAGACTGCGACGCCGACCGACCGGAGGAAGGCTAGCCACCGGGCTGAGCGGTCCTCGACCTGGTCGGGAACTTTCGGAGCCCTTCGCCGTCTGGATGATGACGTCCACGGACGGAACAGGAGGAAACCGATGATTAACAAGCTCGTTCCCGCGGCGGCGGCGACCCTGGCGGTGTTCCTGACGCAGGCCCTGCCGGCAGCGGCCTGTGGGGGCCTGGTGGCGCCCAACGGGGCCATTCGGCTCGAGCGCGCGACCACCCTCGTCGCCTGGCATGCCGGCGTCGAGCACTACATGACCAGCTTCAGCTACCAGGGCAGCGCCCAGAGCTTCGGCTGGATCGTCCCGTTGCCAACAGTGCCCGACAAAGTCGAACCGGGCGGCAAATGGACCCTCCAGCGGCTCTTGCGCGAGACCCGGCCGCAGCCGGCTTTCGCGCTGGATGCCGGTCGGGCGACCGCGGCTAGTTTCAATTCGGCGGAGGTCCTGCAGCAGGTGCAGGTGGACGCGCTTGATATCACCGTGCTGCGTGGCAGCGGCCAGGCCGTCCTCGACTGGGCTAGCCAGAATGGCTTTGCGATCGATGCCGAGACCCATGCCCACGTGCTCCAGTACGCGAAGGGCAGCCCGATCTTCATGGCGGCGAAGTACAACACTG
>CAAGKR010151940.1_pt1 | contig 40324 bp, 26 predicted proteins | sample 2556971 | NCBI WGS metagenome assembly CAAGKR01 (sample SAMEA5207829, study PRJEB30636) | soil metagenome | biome: forest; feature: boreal; material: soil | place: USA | collected 2011-09 | depth 1 m | reverse complement strand
CCCCTACAGATTTCCCAACGGCCGTAAAAGAATCGAGCGATGAACTCAATCGAACCGTGATTGCTGCGGAGGCGACGATGGCTGCGCCGCGATCGGCACGTTCAGCGAAAGACTATTTAGCCCTGGCAATCGCCACTTGCGGCGTTGGCTATCTTCCGTTGGCACCCGGAACATGGGGCTCGTTGTTGGCAGTGGGGATCTATTTGCTGGTGCGAATAAGCATAGCTAGTCATCCCACCGATACATCTCCCATCGTTAGTCCTTTTGGTTTCGTTGCGGGAGAGCTCGTCGTAATCGCAGTTGTTACGCTATTGGGAATATGGGCGGCGTCGCGAACTGAACGTGTGCTCAAGGTCAAGGACCCAGGAAAAGTTGTCGTCGACGAAGTTGCCGGACAGTTAATCGCCTTTTTGCCCTTGCCGCTTACGAGGATTGGTCCGTGGCCCGTTCTCGTGATTTTGGCTTTTCTGCTCTTCCGATTTTTCGACATAGTTAAGCCATACCCGGCTGGTAGACTGGAGTCTCTCAACGGCGGTTGGGGAATAATGGCGGACGACATTGTTGCCGGCGTGTACGCCGCCGTCGTAGTCGCCTTGGCAGTCGTAGTTAGTCGGCTTATTTAACCGGGAGAATACTTCATGCAGGAATCCCACGACCGAAAGCCCGACAGTGCTGGGCTGGAGTCTGAAGCTACCAGCAAAAAGACGCTGAGCGATTTAGAGAAGAGCGAGAAGATCTCTGATTCAAAATCGGAGGGCTCGCCGGATGAATCTCAGGTGCCTTCACCCGACGGCACCGTCGATGAAAGCCGCAACCAACGCGACGATGCTGGACTAATGTGAAGAAGCGTCAGACTTAAACTTTAGTTTGCGTTCTTGCGAAACGTAGCAAGCTGAAGCTTGAACTCCAAACTTCATCCTTCCGCCTTCTTCCTGTTTCCTTCCGCGTCACCTATCCAGCCGCGTTTTCGCCGCTACGCGGCTGTCCTCGACAAGACTGTGAAAGACAACGCCAGTGAAGCGGTTCTATTATTTCTTCTCTCGACGCATATTCGGCAGACTGTTACCATACCACCTCTTTGCACGCACGAATCAGATAATCTAAAGCATACTTCTTCATGTCTACACCGCAGATTAAGGTTTTTGTAGCTGATGAAGTCAGCGATAGCGGTCTGCAACCGCTGCGAGACGCTGGTTTCGTCATACAAAAAAAGACTGGACTCAATACATCAGACTTGCGCGAGGCACTTTCAGGCTGCGCTGGGCTGGTGGTCAGAAGTGAGACCAAAGTCACGGCGGATTTGATGGATCGTTTGCCGGCACTACGAGTCGTGGGTCGCGCGGGTGTGGGAGTTGACAACATCGACGTGCCGGCGGCAACGGCGCGCGGCATCGTGGTTATGAATGCGCCAGATGGGAATACCATAACTACGGCGGAACATACGATTGCCCTTTTGATCGCGTTGGCCCGCCGCATTCCACAAGCGAATAGCAGTCTCAAATCAGGCCACTGGGATCGGAAGTCTTTCGTCGGTGTTGAGTTGCAGGGCAAAACACTTGGCGTGGTGGGCATGGGCCGAATCGGCCGGGTTGTTGCCGCGCGCGCGCGAGCTTTCGGTATGAAGATCATTGCGTTTGATCCCTTTCTCGCGCCGGAGCAAGCGAGAGATTTGGAGATTGAGCTAGCGCCGCTCGACGAGGTGTTTGCCAGCGCAGATTTCCTAACTGTGCACACCCCAATGACGGCCGAAACGCGAGGCATCATTGGTCGCGACGCCTTTGCGATGATGAAGAAGGGTGTACGCGTAATCAACTGTGCTCGCGGCGGACTGATTGATGAACAAGCTTTGTACCAAGCTATCAAAGCGGGAGTTGTTGCGGGTGCTGCTCTGGACGTCTTTGCTGAAGAGCCTCCGCCGCCGGATCATCCACTTTTGTTGCTTGATGAAGTTATTGCCACGCCGCACCTCGGCGCTTCAACCACGGAGGCTCAGGAGGGCGTCGCCTTCACCGTTGCGGAACAGATGCGAGACTATCTCTTGACGGGCGCTTTGCGGGGCGCAGTTAATGTTCCATCGTTGGGAACCAAGGAATTAGGGATCTTGAGGCCTTATATAGAGCTGGCCGAAAAGCTCGGTAGATTCCAGGCGCAACTCGTTGATAGTGCGGTGCGCGAAGTTAAACTTGAATTCGCCGGCGAAATAGTAGAACTAAACGCGGCCCCGGTGACCAGATCCTTTCTTGCCGGGTTGCTGCGCGATGTCAGCGCGCGGGTGAATGCAGTCAATGCATTTCTTATTGCTGAAGAGCGCGGGATCAATGTAACCACCACCTACTTTCGCGCAGGTTCTGACTTCGTGCCGGCAATACGAACACGGGTGGTCGGTAACAGTGGTGAACAGGCCGTTGCCGGAACGATGTTTGGCTTTGGAGAACAAGCGCGCGAAGGCCGCATTACAGAAATCGACGGATTTCACATTGAGGCTATTCCCCAAGGCCATATGCTGGTGATGCGGAATCGCGATGTCCCTGGTGTAATCGGCCGCGTCGGCACGATATTGGGCGAGGCCGGAGTAAACATCGGCCACTTTCACCTGGGCCGGCGCGAGCGCGGCGGGGAAGCGATGGCGGTGGTGGAAATAGATGCGCCTCTCAAAAGCGAAACGCTGGACCAGCTGCGTTCGTTTTCAGAAGTGATTTCAGCTCTTCAGATCGAGTTATAAGAACAGGTATCCAGCTTCCGCACACCAGCGCATTCCAGACGCGCCACGCGGCAGCCACGGTGGTCGTAGTTGTCCTGATGTCCATGCTTCAGCTATGGCGATAGTACGCATGTCTCGCGAAGCGCGACCGCGCTATCCGGATTCGGCACTTCACCAGAGCGAGGATTTGACCGCGGAGCGTATTTATTGCGCCGGTCCCTTCCGGTATGATGGTGCGCCAATCACGTCGTTGCCTCGATAGGTGCTTTTCAAGACTTCCTCGCGTCGACAATTGAATTTTTGCGCTAGCTGCCCAAGCGCGGGCGCGCGAGCTGATATATAAAAGGAGATCACCGTGCAGTATCGTGAACTGGGACGTACCGGATGGAGGGTATCTTCGATCAGCTTTGGGACCTGGGCTATCGGGGCCGAGTGGGGCTCAGTCAATGATCAAGAGTCTCTGGCGGCACTTCATCGTGCTCTGGACAATGGCGTTAATCTCTTCGACACCGCGGATGTTTACGGTGATGGACGCAGCGAACGTCTGTTGGCACAACTTCGTCGAGAACGTGCGGAGCCTTTCTATGTCGCCACAAAAGCCGGTCGTCGCCTCAATCCACATGTCGCCGGTGGTTACAATCGAGAGAACATCACGGCGTTTGTTGAGCGCAGTCTTCGGAATCTGGAGACAGACACGCTCGACCTGTTGCAACTGCATTGCCCGCCGACAGCGGTGTATTACATGCCGGAAGTATTCGACGCGCTCGATGACCTTAAGCAGGCTGGCAAACTACGTTATTACGGCGTCAGCGTCGAGAAGGTCGAAGAAGCGCTGAAGGCCATCGAGTACCCGGGTGTCCAGTCAGTTCAGATCATTTTCAACATCTTTCGACAGCGTCCGCGCGATTTGTTCTTTGCCGAGGCCCGGCGCCGCCGGGTTGGCATCCTTGCGCGACTGCCATTGTCGTCGGGAATGTTGTCGGGCAAGTTAACGGACAACAGCCGCTTTGCCGTCGATGATCACCGCACTTTCAATCGGCACGGCGAGTCGTTTGACCGCGGCGAGACTTTCTCAGGATTGGACTACCGCATTGGCTTGCACGCCGTGGAAGCGCTGCGTTCGCATGTGCCGCCCGGCATGACGATGGTCGAAATGGCACTGCGCTGGATACTGATGTTTCCGGCGGTGACCTGCGCCATCCCCGGCGCAAAACGACCGGAGCAAGTAGACGAGAATGCCCGCGCTGCGGATTTGCCGCCTCTGACCGCTGAAACTATGTCGGCGGTCGAGGCGATCTACAATCAGCAGGTACGTCCGCATGTGCATCATTATTGGTAATCGATTATGTAGCATTGGTATTTGTCTGTTAGTGGGAGACGAAGTTAAGAAAGGATGACCATAGTGTTAACGGTGCGCTTCCGGGACTCCATCTTGACAGTCGTCGCCGAAGCGAAATATTGAATTACCACCTCCTGAGGTTAATAAACGACAATCATCATGACGAAGACGGGAATTCAGCATTAATCACTGTTCTGGGCATGCTGAGCTCGACAGTGATTACGGCTTGCGGGCAAGCTCGGAGATCGTACGTATACGAAGTGTCACGCTCGGCGATACCAATTAAGGTGGATGGGAAGCTGTATGATGGGCCATGGGCTAGGGCACCCCGCTTCGATGACTTAGTCCTTAATCTAAATGGCTCTGCTTTTCCCTACGGTTGAATCTATATAGAGTCGAGAAACTGCCGACACCGGCGTTGCTGGCGTGGTCTCCCACTCTCAAAGATGACTTTCATCTCCCGGCCATGTTCGGCGAGATAGTCTTTACTGACGGGCAAGTTCAGTGACTGCGACCAATGGCAGATTAATCCTTGAGAAAATCGCGGCATCCATCGAACCGTGCTCGCCGCTCGAGCATCTGATAATCTGTCCAGCAGACTGCAACCTTACCCCAGGTTTCACACGGTATATGCGACACACATGAAGTATTTTAGAGTCCACATCGCGGTTGGTTTTATCGCAGCAGCGGCGTTGGTGGCCGTCGCTTTGTTAGACGTCAGGACCGGTCGCAGCCAATCGAAGTCGAAGGAGAGCACGAATAAACCGGCTGCCGAAAAGGGGGCCGAGTCACGCGTGAAGCCGACTGTGCTCGTTCGCGATCGGCGCGTTGAAGCTGATACCAAAGATGTGTCGACGTCTTCGACGTTTGGATCGGCGGCCACGCGCAATGCGTTGCTCAGCAGCGAACTGAGCTGGACGTTTGGCAACAAGCAGGAGCGGGGCTGGTATCTCTACACGCCGCTCATCAAGCGACTTCTGAACATCGACACGAAGCACGACACGAAGTACAACATTGGGACCGAACAGTTTGCGTCCGCCCTCTCGCGCTGGCAGGCGAAGTCCGGGCTGAAGCCCACCGGCGTCCTCGACGAAGACACTCTCTACGCGATGATCGCGACGTGGCAGGGCGCGCGGCTCAAAGATCGGGTTTATCCGCAACCTGGCCAGCTCCTCACGGCTCCTGTCTCGGATTTTTACGATCCAACTCGCGCAGACGAACTGCGCCAGGTCGAGCGCGAAACCTACGCCGCCTACAAGCGTATGGTCTCCGCGGCAGTTGCCGACCGATCTCTCGGTCTCGCTCGCGCCGCGCACGGCGAACTCGCGCCGGGAGAGAAATACTTAAAGATTGTCTCGGCCTTCCGCTCGCGTGAGTATCAAGAGAAACTGCGTCGCGAGTCGCCGAACTCGGGAAGCGCCGGCCTCGCCGTCAACAGTCCGCACTTCACAGGCCGCGCGCTTGATCTCTACGTCGGTGGCGACCCGGTCGATACCGGGGATTCAAACCGCGCCATTCAGGTTCAGACCCGTGTTTACCAGTGGCTCGTGCGGAACGCCGAGCGCTTCGGTTTCCGTCCTTACTGCTACGAGCCGTGGCACTGGGAATACGTTCGTTAAGAAGGCAGAAGCCAGAAGGCAGAAGACAAAAGAAGTAGGTGGGTTTTGAATGGGAAATGATAAATGAGAAATGATGAATGGAAAATCTGAATTAGTTTCCATATGTCATTTGTCATTTCTCATAATTTCTCATTTGTCATCGGGATATCCCAGCGCCTACCCTTTCTGCTTTACTGCCTACTGCCTTCTGCTTTTTGCCTTCCGCTTTCGGGATGAGAGAGATTGTTCGCCCATCTTCGAGCGCACGACCCTGTTCGATGCTGCTCGTCTCGACAACAAACTGTGTGCGGCGTGTCACTTTTGAGAGCATCCTTTTCATTGTCTTTTCATCGAGTCTAGAGACGTTAACGCCCGACGACTCGAGCTCGGCGCGCAGTTGGGAAGACCGGTTCGTGCCGTGGTCGTACACGTCGGGGTAAATGTGCAGGACGCCACCTTCGACGACGAGCGTGTCGTAATTAATGTCTACCGGCACAGGTTTTTCGAGTGTCACCACAAGCGTCCGCGAGCTACGCTTCGCGGCCTCGATGCGTTTAGGCGAGACGTCAATGCTTCGCGCCGCAATGATCTTCTCGGCCAAGTCGTAGAGTTCGGAACGAAGCATGCGCACGCAGCCGTGCGAGACGAGGTTGCCGACGTCAGTTGTTTTCGCCGCCTGGTGAATAAGGTAGTGGTCGCCCAGGGGGATTTTCATCTTGCCAAGCGGGTTGCGTGGATCGCTTGCCTTGATGACTTCGCCGGGGCTGACACCTTTCATCTTGAGCACCCAGTCGCTGTCAGGCGGTATCCACGCCGGGTTCCAAATGATCTCCGTCGCCTGACGGTCGCCAATGTAAATCGGGTGGTCCTTCATCCCGACGCCGATATAGTACGACTTCACCTCTTTGCCGTTTTGCCAGAGCGTCAGGCGGAATGAAGGCACGTTCAGGGTGACACGGATGTCAGGCTCGTTAGGCGCGAAATCGGCCTGCTCGACGCACCCGCCAGTCAGCTTGTCGGAACGCTCTGACTCATTGCGGTCATTGGCCGTCTGTGCCGATGCGGTTTGCCATCCCGCCGCAATCGCGCAGAGGAAAGCAAGCAGGACCGCGCGCGCGGTCACGCAGTTTGGGTACATGAATTTGAAACGATTGTTTTTGGATCTGAACATAGATGTGTCTGGGCCGGTGCCGCGGAGGGAGGAAAATGCAGCCGGGCGATGTTGGACTGTTCCACTGTTCAATTGTTCTACTCTGTTAATTTGAGGGGAATTACCGTCCGTGTTCTACAGAGGATGTAACACACATAGCTTACCACTCACGCTCGACTTTTTCGACCCGAAGCAATTTACGGTAGTGGTTCAGTTTAGACATGGCGGCAGAAAGAATCGCGCGGCTTGCATCCCTTCGGGATTCAGAAAGTCACCGTCGATCTCAAAGTGAACCAGTACCCAATTTACGGTACTGATGGAGGAAAGGCACATCGCTTTTATATGTGGTGAGCGGTCGGGGAGGCGTGGTCTTTGAACCTGGTTAGCCTACCGGGCCGAAATAATCATCCGCATCCCGGAAAGTGGTCGCAGTGTGATCGAAGGAAACGGCACCACCGCCTGATTCGGCACGAGTGTTAGTTTGAACTTCCTCGCAATCGCCGCAACCAGCAGAGTAGCTTCCATCATCGCGAATGAATTGCCGATACAAACGCGCGGCCCGCCCCCGAAAGGTAAGTACGCCAATTTTGGCAGCCGCCTGATTAAATCATCTTCCCACCGCTCCGGCTTAAACTCCGCGGGGCTCTCAAAATATCTTTCGTCACGATGCATCACCCACGGGCTGAGAAAAAGCGTAGTGCCACGGGAGATATGATAGCCGCCGATTTCGCAGTCAGCGACCGCCTCGCGTCCGAACGCGTAAGCAGGCGGATATAGCCGCATCGACTCCAGCACGATCATCTCGGTATATGACAACCTTGGCATATCCTCCACCGCGGGCGGCCGGTCCCCGAGAACACTATCCACTTCGGCGAATAACTGCGCTTCCTTTTCAGGGTGCTGTGACAGCAGATACCAGGTCCACGATAGGACCAGCGCTGTCGTCTCATGTCCTGCCAGAAAGAGCGTGATCACTTCGTCACGCAATTGTTGATCCGACATCACGCTGCCGTCCTCATCACGGGCGGTCATTAGCATCGAGAGAAGATCGCCCCGATCACCGGAATTACTCCGCCGCTCTTTGATAATGCCGTAGACGAGATCGTTGAGCCGGCGAACGGCCCTTTGGTACCGCAAATTACTCGGAACGGGGATAGCTTCGGGGATCTTAAACGGCCTGCGGAAGCGGGCAGCGATTTCCGCGGTTGCCATGTCGAAGGCGTGCCCGACATCTCCAGCGGCGTCGCCACTCATCTCGATGTCAAATAGGGTTTTGGTCACGATCTCCATCGTGAGGTGCATCATCTCCTGATGGATTGGACGAACTTCTCCGTCCCGCCACCTGCCCAGCATCCTCTCGGTGTAATCAACCATCACCCGCCCGTAGTTGTTGATCCTCTGACGATGAAAGGCGGGCGCAGCCAGACGCCGGCGTCGCAACCACGAGTCTCCCTCGCTGGTTAGCAGACCTTTTCCAAAGAGGTCAGTCACGTGACGCCAGAAGAAAGAGTGCTTCACAAAATTCTCGTGGTTAGTAATGAGAACGTATGCGAAGTGCTCGGGGTGGTTAAGAAGGCATGCCGGAAAGCTCGCGAGGCGCAGTGATACCACATCGCCATACTGCCGCGCGCAATCCGTAAAGAAGCCGAGCATGTCACGGCCGAAGTCCGGCAAGTTTCCTAAAAGGAAATGACCCCTGGGCCCGGGCGCTTTTCGAATGGCGGTCATGCAACGTCCTTTTGTCTACTCAGAGTTAAACCTCTCAGCTTGTGAGGATCGTACAGCAGCAACTATCACATACATGCACCAAACGCAGCGCTTCGGTGGCAAGCTATCTATACGGGAGTTCATAGCCACCTCATTGCGAGTCGTTGCGGCAACTGCTTGCTCGGCGCAATGCGTGGAGCTCAAATTACATGCCAATGCCTTTCAAGTGGTAACGCTGGGTGTCGTAATACCGATCAACGTCGACAGAGTTGATCTTTCCGAACGCCGCTGAAATATCCACGAGTGAGAGTTCGCATGCCGGGGCAATCCCTCGAGCAGAGACCATCATTCCGAAATTGCCTGCTGCTACGGCATCAGCGGCGCGCGCTCCGAAAAGTAAACCCATGATGCGATCAACCGGGCTCGGTGGACCGCCGCGTTGCGGATGGCCCAGCATCACTGCGCGCGCCTCATAAGGAGTTTCGCTCGCAATTCTTCCGGCCAGCACTTCACCAATTCCACCAAGCCGCATGTGACCGAAAGCGTCATGCCGGTCATCAAGGGTGATCAACTCGCCATCCTCCGCCCGTGCCCCTTCGGCCACCACTATCACAGCGTAGCGTGGTCGCTGAGACGGCCCTCTGCTTAACCCCGGCTCGCCCAGTCGCTCGCTCAGAAGATGAAAAACTTTCTCGTAACGAAAAGGATGTTCTGGGATGAGAATCAGGTGCGCCTGGCCTGCGACTCCGGACCATAAAGCCAGGTGCCCCGCGTGGCGTCCCATAACTTCGACAATTTGGACCCAACCATGCGAGCCGGCCGGCGTGCGCGACCGTTCAATTACTTCCGAAACATTTCGGAGTGCCGTGTCGAACCCGAGCGTATAATCAGTGCCAGCCAGGTCCTTGTCGATCGTCTTGGGAATGCCAACCACAGGCACCCCATGTTCTGCGAGCCGGGCGGCGACACCGAGGGTGTCCTCGCCGCCGCATACGACTACAGCGTCAAACCGGAGTTTTCCAATATTTTCCATCACTTCGCCGGATCTATCGTGCGGTTCTCCTTCTTCGGTCACCTGCCTGAAGGGATTCGTGCGTGACGAGCCAAGGTTCGTCCCGCCATCGCGATCCCATCGACGCACGGTTTCGCGATTGAGAGGCAAAACATCCGGCAGGGGATTCAACAAACTCCTCCAGCCATCGAATAAACCGACAACCTCAAGACCCAGTTCCGAGCCACGATAAACCAAGCCCTTTATGGCCGGGTTCAAGCCGGGAGCATCGCCCCCGCCAGTTAGTATGCCAACACGCATCGCCTTAACCATAAATTAAAAACTGAAGAGTATCTGCCGCCTTCCGCAGCAAGGAAGAATGAAATTTCGTACCACATACTTACATCACTTTCACGGAATCTTAAAGCAGCGCAAAAGGAGATGAAGTGATCTTCTCGACGTTTCGCAGTAAGATGAATTCGGTATTAACATTTTAAACGGCTACCCAAATGTCTATGGTGACCAACAACAGCACAACCTTCTTTGGTCGTAAAATAGCCTGGACCAGCTTGCTTGTGATCGTTTTGCTTACTCTGGCAATGGTGCTTCTGCCCGTCTGGATCGTTCAGCCCTTTAAACCGCAATCGCAGCGAGGGTTGGAAGTGTCCTATGCAATGCGTCGTTGGTCTCCCGTCTTAACGCTCATAACTTTGGCGGCCGGATTAATGTTGGCGCGGTGGCTCTGGCGCGGCTCTCTGCGCTGGTGGCGTAAAGCCCTCATGCTAGTAGTCCTCATACCTTTGCTGGTTTCCACCTGGTTTGCGCGGCAGAATCATTTCGAATGGATGTTTAATCCTCTCGCTCACGTAGCTTATGCAAAAACTAATGAAGCAGGGTTTGTCGGCGACGCAGACATTGTCATGGCGGTAGAGAGCAACGGAGAGGCTGCGGCTTACCCTGTCCGCCTGATGGCTTACCATCACGTCGTGCAGGACATTGTCGGGGGCACTCCGATAGTCGCTACCTATTGAACGCTCTGTCACACCGGTCTGGTGTGGGAGACGACGGTAGGCGGGCGGCAACTTCACTTTCATCTGGCAGGAATTAACAACCAGAACTTCATCATGCGCGACGAAGAAACGGGATCCTGGTGGCAGCAGGTCACCGGCGAAGCGATCCTCGGCCCGCTAAAAGGCCAACGCTTGAAATCGGTTTTCCATGATGAGTTGACATTTGGATTGTGGAAGCGGGAAAAGCCTGGAGGTCGAGTGCTGCGACCGGATGAATCGGTGGCGCGCGCAGGCCATTATGCTCCAGCCAATTGGGAGGAGCGGATGGCGAAAGTGCCTGTCGCGACGTCTTCTGCTCTCGACAAGTCTCTGGAGCCGCGGACGCTTGTTATCGGCCTTACTGTTAATGGAGTGTCGAAGGCTTATCCGTTTGACGCATTAGTCAGACAAAGTCTGATACTGGATGATCTGGGTGGTACTCCAATCTTCATCGTGATTGGGGATGACAAAAGATCAGTGCGCGCCTATGAGAGATTAGTGGATGGACGCAAGTTGGAATTTTTTGTCAAACCGAATGCAGCGCCGCCGGCTCTTGTTGATGCGGAGACCGGCAGCGAGTGGGGCTTCGCGGGTAGGGCCACTGGAGGCCCGCTGGTTGGCCGACAGTTAAAGAAGGTTGCCGTTCTTAACGACTATTGGTTCGACTGGAAGACGTATCATCCGACTACAATGGTTTATGAACTTGGGGCTCGTTAGATCCAGATGAGCAACTGAGTGAGACTCCTCCTCACAATAAAATGGTTGGCGCGCTGGTTTGTCACTGGACTGGCCACTGCGAGTGCTAAGGGCACAGACACCGAGCAGAGTAGAATTGAACATTCCGTTCGATTTGCGGTTAAAAAATTCTAAACAACGATCGCGCTGTGCTCGTCTATTTGCCGCCAGGGTATGAGGCCGATAAGAAAAAGCGTTACTCGGTGCTTTATCTGCACGACGGACAAAATCTTTTCGATGGCGCTACGTCTTTCATCCCCGGGCAGGAATGGCGTGTCGATGAAACAACTCAGTCGTTGATCGCGGCCGGCAAAATTGAGCCGCTAATCGTCGTCGGCATTTACAACAGGCAAAGACCGCATCAACGAGTACACGCCAGCGGAGGATCACAAATACAAGATGGGCGGCAAAGCGGACCGTTACGGCCGCCTGATTGTTGAAGAACTGAAGCCGTTCATAGATGCGACCTACAGGACGAAAGGGGACGCGAAGCACACCGGCCTCGGTGGTTCTTCACTGGGTGGCCTCGTCTCTCTTTACCTGGGACTGAAATATCCTGATGTGTTTGGCAAGATAGCTGCGATCTCTCCGTCCGTGTGGTTCGCCGACAAGCAGATCGTTCATTACGTCGAGATGCTGAAGACGAGACCGAAGTTACGCATCTGGCTGGATACAGGAACGAAAGAGGGAGGCAACCCGGAAGAAGCCCGGTACACTGTAGACGACGCGCGGCTGTTGGAAAAAACGCTTGTCAAGAAGGGTTGGAAGCTTGGCAAAGACCTCAGTTATTTTGAGGCTAGGAGCGGAGCATGAAACGCGCGTGGGCTGCGCGCGTGGACTCGATACTTACATTCCTTTTTCCGCTAAAGATGTGAGATAATCGCGCTGCAAAATGTTATTGTCGATTCGAGTAGGAGGTTGTCGTTATGAAAAATCGGATGTTGCATTCTATCACGGGAATTGCAGTGCTGGTTATTGCATGTTCAATGCCATTGTTGGCGACAGCCCAAGACCGCGCGGTAATACTGACGGGCCCCGAACTTGCGCGCGTTGTGCCACCGGGATTCTATTTTCAGGGACTCGCGGCGCCTACTCAAATGCGTAACACGGCAGCCGTGCGTTTCGGTACTAGCCGTCACGTTATCGCCGGACTTGTCGATACATCAGGGTATGCAGCCGACGTGCGCGCCAGGTATGAAGGATTTCTGATTACGGATTCCGCGATCACCATCGACGGTAAGCAGCTCGGCACGGGTGCTTATGGGTTTGGTTTTAGCAACGATGGAAAGCTAAACGTTCTTGATCTAGCCGGCAATGAAATACTGTCTGTTTCCACGACCAGAGACAATCAGATGAAGCGGCCGCGACCGCTGATGATGACCAGGTCGGGAAACGAGATTCGTCTCTACAGTGGGAAAGACTACGCGGTAATCGCAGTTAAGTGACCAGCGCATCGTAGGTTTGTTACGGAAGGTCGCTCCGAATTCAATTATTGAGTTTCTAAATGATATCAGCGGGAGCTTTGGGAGAACGCAGTAGCAATTTCGGGGCGATCCTCAACGAAGTCTTGAGCAAAAGAAACCAGGCGCTCTCTTGGCGCAGGTAATTCCTTTCCGATTACTACTGCTATTCCTTGTGCTGGCCACGAGCCCCGTTGCAGTCGTCTGTCAACAGCCAACTCCAACCCCTCAGCGGACGGGCAAGTCCTACAGTTCCGAAACACCAGCAAAGAAGCCACCGCCGCCCGCACCACAGGCGCAATCTCCGGTCACCTTCAGCGATATTACAAGTTTGACGGGGATCAATTTCAAACGTGCGCCATCCTTCACTTCAATAAAATATTTGCTCGAAGCAATGGGTGGTGGCGTGGCAATGTTTGATTATGACAACGACGGTCGCCTGGATCTGTTTTTCACTAACGGCGCGGCATTAAAAGATCCGATGCCGAAAACAGAAATGCCTGATAAGCGCGACGCTAAATACTGGAACCGGCTCTATCACCAGAAGGCTGATGGGACGTTTGAAGATGTCACCGAAGCTTCGGGTCTCAAAGGAAGCGGTTTTAGCATGGGAGCTGCCGCGGCTGATTTTGATAATGATGGCTACACCGATCTGTATGTGACTGGCTACGGTGGCAACTCCCTTTACCACAATAACGGTGATGGCACATTCACCGACATCACGAAGAAAGCAGGTGTTGGCGGCAGCGGGTGGTCAACGAGCGCCGGTTGGATCGATTATGACCGTGATGGAAGGCTCGATCTTTTTGTGGGGCGGTATGTTGAATGGGACTTCGAGGCAGGCTCTGTCTACTGCGGCGAGATTCGGCCAGGCTACCGGGCTTATTGCCATCCCGACAATTTCAAAGGAGCCACGAACATCCTCTATCACCAACGCCCCGACGGATCATTTGAAGACGTGAGTGCTAAGGCAGGCATCGAAGAGCAGGGAGGGAAGGCGCTGGGTGTCGCCTTCGCTGATTTTGACAACGACGGATTAATGGACATCTTCGTCGCTAATGATAGCGTCCGCCAGTCGCTTTATCACAACAAGGGGGACGGTACTTTTGAAGACATTGCTATTTCTTCCGGAGCCGGCTATGACGAAAACGGAAAGACCTATGCGGGAATGGGCATCGATGCCGCTGATTATGACAATGACGGCTACGTGGATATATTCATTACTACACTCTCAAACGAAACTTATCCGCTCTACCACAACGATCGAGACCTGAGCTTTACGTACGCAACCAATTCCGCCGGTGTTGGCCAAATAACTCTCTTGTATTCCGGCTGGGGCACTCACTTTATCGATGCTGATAACGATGGGCTACGCGACGTGTTCGTAGCTCAAAGTCACGTGCTTGACACTATCGAAAAGACAAATCCGTATCTGAAGTACAAACAGACGCCCCTGCTAATGCTCAATACCGGCAAAGGATTTGTAAACGTATCTGCCACGGCTGGACCGGTTTTCAGTAATTCTCTGACCGGGCGCGGAGCAGCGTTTGGCGATTTAAACAACGATGGACAGATTGACATTGTGATCGGGGCGCTTGATGGTTCTCCCGTGGTGCTACGAAACAATGGAACAAAGAATCATTGGCTGGGCTTGTCGCTGTTAGGTTCTAAATCCAATCGAAATGGAATTGGCGCTCGAATCACCGTTACCGATAGTGCAGGCAAAAAACAGATTTTTGACGCGAATACTTCGGGGAGTTATTTGTCCTCGAACGATCCTCGCATCCTCGTTGGCCTGGGAACGGCATCAAGTGTGCGAAATCTCGAGATAAAGTGGCCCAGCGGAACTGTTCAGGTTATTGCTGAACCCGCGCTAGATCGTTACCTTGTCGTTACTGAGCAGAATGCGCATTGAGAACGGCTTTCACTGGAAGCCATTAAAACGGCGCACTTCTTTGGTAGTTGTCGTCACCACGCCGCTGAAGGAGTCTGTCGAGAAAGTGCCGTAGGCACGAAATGTTTATAGAAATCCTCGTCGTCCAACTTATCTTTTCGGAGCGGAGCGAAATGCTAAGCATTTCGCTCCGCTCCGACGACAATAGACGTAATCGCGCGCCTGGCTATAAACATTTCGCCGCTACGCGGCTTTTTGCCGACAGACTGCTTCAGCGACGTGTCAATGAGATTTCAAACTGAACGACTAGTCTTCTTCTTGTTATGTTGACAGCTATGAGCTGCCCGCGTATTTTCGGTCGGGTTCTAAGGGAATAATGAATCGTGGATTAACAGGTCGACTTTACGTTCGGCAAAAGCTGGTCTCTCCAACCAACCACCGGATCTAAGTTCTGCCAAATACCTGAGATAAAATGTTCTGGATAAAGTCTTGCCATGCAGCGTGGCTGCGGCCGCTTGCGTTAGTATTTCTTCTTTCTTTACTTGGAGGCTCTTTGTTTGTTTTTGCCCAGACTCCGGCGAAGAAGCCCGAACCTCAACAGGGAATGGGTGTTTCGACCGGAACGCCGCTGAACTATTCTTCTCGCCGCACTGCGGGTGTCACGGATCCAAAAGCTCCGATCGTATTTGAAGATGTTACGGACAAGACGGCGATGGCAAACTTCAAGCATCGCTCCGGAAGTCCGCAAAAGAACTACATCTTCGAAACGCCTTCCGGGGGCGTGGCGATTTTTGACTATGACGGAGATGGACTGCCGGACATTTACTTGCTCAATGGCTCAACGGTGGCCGCAATGGAAGGCAAGGAGAAATCACCTCGAGCCGCGCTGTATCACAATCTGGGCAACTGGAAATTTGAGGATGTCACTGATAGAGCGGGCGTGGCAAACGAGCGCTGGGGTTCTGGGGTTGCCGTCGGCGATTACGATAACGATGGTCGGCCCGATATCTACGTTAGTAATTTTGGGGTCTCACGTCTTTACCACAACAACGGAAACGGGACTTTTTCGGATCTTGCCGAGAAGCTTGGTGTTGGGCGCAAAGGCTGGAGTACCGGGGCGAGCTGGGGAGACTACGACGGCGATGGGCGGCTCGATCTCTTTGTTCCCGGTTACGCCGAAATCGATCTCAATAATCTGCCGCCCAGTCCCAGCGAGGCTGGGAAGCCGGGCGGCGTTGGTCAAAACTTTTGCCAGTTTCGCGGGGTGCCGGTGATGTGTGGGCCACGCGGCCTGCCCGGAGAAGGCGATACGCTTTATCACCAAAAGGCTGATGGCGCTTTTGAGGATGTGAGCGTCAAGGCAGGGGTAAATGATCCACAGAAGTATTACGGCTTTAGTTCAGCTTTTGTCCATGTAGACGACGACAAGCTCCTCGATTTAATAGTTGTTAATGATTCCACTCCGAAGCAGCTCTATATAAATAAGGGAGACGGAACATTTGAAGAAGTCGGCTACCCTTCGGGCGTAGCGTTGAATGAAAATGGGCGCGAGCAAGCAGGGATGGGCCTCGCTATCGGCGACTACGACCACGACGGACGGCTCGATTTCCACATCACAAATTTTTCTGACGATTCGAACATCCTGTATCACAACGACGGGGACGGAAACTTTACTGACGTAACTTTCCAGGCCGGTCTCGGCGAACTTACAATTCCGTTTCTCGGCTGGGGTACGAGCTTCCTCGATTTTGATAACGACGGGTGGTTGGATCTTTTCGTCGTAAACGGACACGTCTACCCGGCAGTTGATGCAAACCAATGGGGTACGAGTTTCGCTCAGCAGCCTTTACTCTTCCGCAATCTTAAGAATGGCAAGTTTGAACGTGTGGGTGCCCCGCCCGGCAACGCCCTTGCTAACGCCTGGCCGAGCCGAGGTTTGGCTGTCGGGGATCTTGATGGAGATGGCCGTCTCGATCTGGTGATTAATAACCTGGATTCAAAGCCTACGATCTTGCGAAACGTAGCAGCGCCCACCGGACACTGGCTAGACCTGCGACTCGTCGGAGACGTTGCAAAGAAAAGTCCCAGAGATGCGATTGGCAGCATTGCTTACTTGACTACCGGGAAGATTCGGCAAAGACTCGACGTCATTAGCGGCGCGGTTTATTGTTCACAAAACGACATGACTTTACATTTCGGTTTAGGTGCCGCGACAAAGGTAGACAAACTCGAAATCCAGTGGGCCAATGGCGACACGGAACCATTCGATATTTCAGCGATTGATAAAACCGTAACTATCATTCAAGGTAAGGGCGCCGGCAAATAGCGAGACGCCGGCTTGACGACACCTTACCATTGGGTCTCACCCCGACTGGAGCTGAAACTTGCGACGAATTAATCTGAGGACGGCACAGGCTGCTCGTCTCCATACAATCCGCGACATCAATCGGCAAATTGTCTTGAACTACGTTCGTGAGCGCGAGCCCATCTCGCGTGCGGAGATTGCACGGGAGACGGATCTGCAACGGTCAACTATTTCTGCCATCGTGGGAGCTTTGAAGACGGAAGGCCTGGTCGAAGAAGTTGGGGAAGGGGAGTCGACAGGAGGCCGCAGGCCAACCTTGCTGAAATTGCGAACGAAGGGGGCCATCGCTATTGGAGTTGCGATTACACCTACGTGTACAACAGTCGCGACGAGCGATCTGGCAGGACGGGTTGTTGAGCAGGAGGAGTTTCTGACTGATCCTGATCCTAATAAGACTCTGAACGAGGTGATTGCTCTCGTGCGGGAATTGTCGGGCCGACACAAAGGTTCGATCGAAGCCGTCGGAGTAAGTCTTCCCGGGTTGGTTGATCCTTCGACAGGAAAGGCCGTCTACGTTCCATATTTCAAGTGGCGGGATATTGCAATTTCTGAAGTTATCTCCGCGGCGGTCGGATTGCCAGTCGTCATCGATAACGATGCTAACGCAGTGGCCCTTGCTGAGCTTTGGTTTGGCCGCCCGGAGGTTAGCGATGCCAGAGATTTCATACTCGTCCTCGTGGCTGAAGGTGTGGGTACGGGAATCATTTTTGACGGCCAGGTTTACCGCGGGCAGCATGGGGCCGCCGGCGAGTTTGGACATATGGTAATTGGGACGCACGCTCCGGTTCCCTGCTCATGCGGCAATCGCGATTGCTGGGAAGCTTTTTCCTCTGAGCGGGCCGCGGTCGCTCGCTATCTGAAACTTTCCGGTGAAGCAAGCACGACGCCACTTGGTTTTCGCCAATTAGTTGATCGCGCGCTCGACGGTGAGGCTCACGCAAAGGCAGCGCTAATCGATACTGCCCTTTGCCTCGGCGTAGGAATTTCAAACCTGATTGTAGGTTTCAGTCCGGAAGCGGTTGTCGTTGGTGGAGAGATTGCGCGCGCCTGGTCACTCGTTGAAAGCGCACTCACCGAAACTATCGAGCGTAGCGTTCGCCGGGGACTCGCCTCCGCCAGAATCTTGCCGTCAACGTTAGGAGAAAAGCCCACTCTAAGAGGGGCGTTGAGCCTCGTTCTGGCCAGCAAGTTTGCCGCGGCATTCGCCGCTTGAAAGGCAGCCGCGCTCAAGGTTACTTGCCGCTTCGGTCTCGCCGCCCTGGCTGCATCTCGGGTCTATTCAGTTAAATATCTCTCTCCATTCCTATAAAAAAAGTTTACGGACCTCCCAAACTGTAATAAATACTTCGTTCGCTCAGGCACAAACTATCAGAGCGTGTGTCAGACGGGTCCGTCATCAATTTCAATTGATCGGCTGTTTGAAGCGTAGAGATTCTCCACGCTGGGAAGCCAATGACAAAGGTGGTTCGCTAGCTGCTCTACGCACCCATGTTGCCCGAGCCCAGCGCAAACGGTTTTTCCCGTCAATGCGCAAAGGCGTGAAATGTCCCTTCAATTGGTGCTTGTCAATTGTACAGCTTATTTAGTGTGGTTTGAAAAACGCGCTCTTCTTCTCGGAGGCCACGCTTTTCCGCCACCTTGCGAATCTTGGTGCATATCCAAGCGGTTGGTTATTTATCCAAATTTTTGTTCTTAAAGAGGTGTTTACCGGGTTTAGTTTGTTGCCTTCTGCAACAAGGTTGATGAAAACTTGTGTAGTATCTACAAGCGTTTGGTGAGTTTTCTAAGATTAGAACTAAAGTTTTGGCTTTCTACTTGCATGATTCTTATTAAGTTTAATACCGCTTGGATGTTCATTATCGCGATGGTCAACGTAATTTGGTGCTTTCCAGATCGAGTTATCGCTATGAAGCGGAAGACGGATTCATTTTACCCAAGTAATCGCTCCATCTAACCAACCAGGGTTTCAGGAGCTAAACGTTTCACTACGCGAGAATTGAAAACGGGTTAGCCGATCTTTACGGGTAGCCTTTCTGACAGCAAACATTCCGCTAGAAAGCAGATTTCTTGAAGGAGATGTCCCTATGTTCAAAAGCAAACTTCCTTTGCTTCTGCTCAGCCTGCTATTTGTCGGTGCTCTCTCGGTAGATATTCGTGCTCAGGCTGTGTACGGAAGCATCTCGGGTACCGTGACCGACGCTCAAGGAGCGGTCGTTCCCGATGCTACCGTCACTATTACGAGCATCGAACGAAATACGTCCGACACCGTTCGGACAAACGACTCTGGGTTGTATGTTAAGGATCGATTACTTCCCGGAACATACAAGGTGACAATCGAGAAGTCTGGCTATAAGCAGGGGATCCTCCCAACGGTTGTCGTAAACGTTGATACCCAGGCCAAGACCGACGTCACACTCGAAACCGGGCAAGTCACCGAAACGGTGACAATCTCAGCAACCGAAGGACAACTCCTGAAGACGGACCGTGCTGATGTCGCAACGACCTTCGAAACAAAACAAATTACCGATCTCCCAATTCTCGACCGCAACTTCACCAAATTTATTCTTCTAACTCCAGGGACGCAGCAAAATGGGTGGCAGCATGCTGCAAGTGAGAATCCACAAGGGTCGACTCAGATAACAGTGAATGGCCAGCACTTTAGCGGCACCGGCTACCAGTTGGATGGCACTGAGAACCGTGATCCGATCCTCGGTATCATCGTTATCAATCCGAACCTGGAAGCCATCGGCGAGACAAAAATAACTTCACAGAACTATGACGCCGAATTCGGTCAAGCCATCGCAGGGGTCGTTTCGGTGCAGACCAAATCCGGCACAAACGAGCTCCACGGCAGCATCTTCGACTTCCGGCAGAACGACGTTTTCCAGGCGCGTAATCCGTTTTCGCAGTCCCAACCCGACAAAATCACGGGTAAGCTCGTGCCCGATACCATAAAGAATCAGTTTGGTGCGTCAATCGGCGGACCGATCGTTAAAAACAAATTCTTCTACTTTGGCGATTATCAAGGGACGCGCAGTAAAGTTGGCGGAACGCGATTACTTACTGTGCCAACCCTCAAGGCACGTACCGGAGATCTGAGCGAATATGGCGTCGCCATCTTCGATCCAGCCACGGGCACCAGCGTTGCCACCCGCACGCAGTTCGCCGGCAATATCATCCCCGCGGGGCAACTGTCGCCGCAGGCTCTGAACATCTTGAAATTGATCCCTTTACCTAACCTACCAGGGTCACAAAATGGCACTCGCGATAATTTCGCTGCTTCTGGCAGTGAGCTTTTCAACAACAACACTTTCGACGTGCGCATAGACGGCCGACTCTCGGATCGTTTCAATTTGTTCGGGCGCTTTAGCTTTGCCGACTTCAAACGTGACGGCCCGACCGCCTTTGGCACTGGTGGCGGCGCGGAGCTTGTGTCTCTCGGTGGCACATCGAAGGTGCGCAACAAGAGTCTGGCGCTCGGCTTTGACTACACCTTGACGCCATCGACCATCCTCGATTTCCGTTTCGGTTACTTTAGATACAAAGTCAACGTGTTGCCCTTCGACTTTGGGACCACTCCGGCAACGGCTGCTGGCATTCCGGGCTTGAACCTGGATGACTTCTCTTCCGGTCTGCCTGCGATTTTCGCTACTGGCGATCGCGGTTTCAACGCGGGCTCCGGTCTCGGCGTGAATCGCTGCAACTGCCCGTTGGATCAAGACGAGAGCCAGTATCAGGTGGTCACAAACCTATCGATGTTGAAGGGAAACCACACTTTTAAGTTTGGGGTGGACTTCCGCCACGCCAAAAACCTGCGAGTACCAAGCGACGCCCACCGCGCTGGCGAGCTTGACTTTAACTCTGCCCGCACCAGCGGAGCGACGGGCGGTGGGCTCGGCATCGCCACCCTCCTGCTTGGTGATGTGACGAAGTTAAGACGTTACGTCAGCACAGTGACTGATGCGGGTGAGAGACAATGGCGTCACTTCTACTATGGGCAGGACACCTGGCACGTGACGCCAAAATTGACGCTCAACTACGGCTTGCGATTAGATGTCATCAACCCGCAAACCGTCAGTGGTCCGGCCAAGGGCGGCTTCCTCAACTTGGACACAGGTGAGATTCTCGTTGCGGGGGTGGGCGACATCCCGCTCAACGGCGGCGTCAAAAACAGCTATAACCTCGCCCCGCGTTTCGCTGCTGCCTATCAATTCAGCAATAAGACGGTGCTCCGTATGGGCTACGGTCGCAGCTACGACATCGGCGTTTTCGGCTCTCTCTTTGGCCACTCCGTAACACAAAATCTGCCGGTATTGGCCGTGCAGGAGTTGGATAATGGCGGTGCCAATCGAGTCTTTACCCTTGCGTCCGGGCCACCAGCCTTTACAGCCTTTTTCGGGCTCAATGCGCCATCAAATATGGGCGGCGTCCCGAACACAGCACTTCCAACCAGTGGCCGCTTCTTCCTGCCAGATGGGGTTTTCGCGCGAGCTTTACCATTCAAGCAGCGATTGCCCGCCGTTGATGCTTATAACATAACGTTACAGCATCAACTGACGAAAGACATCTCACTTGAGGTGGCCTATGTCGGCAACAAAGGAACGCATGCCTTCGCTGGTGGCGGTCCTGCCGCAAACGTTAACCAGGTGACTGCTGAAGGGTTTTTCCCTGGCCGTGATCCGAACAAGTTCAAACCCTTCTTCCAGAAGTTTGGCTGGACGCAGGGAATCGACTACTTCTGCAACTGCGCTGACAACCGCTACAATGCGCTGCAAACCAAGATCACCAAACGTTTTTCTGACGGATGGTCGCTGCTGGCGCACTACACTTTGCAGAAAGCGGTCTTCAATGATGCCGAGCAATTCTTCTTTAATCGCGCCCTCAATCGCGGGCGGGAAGATTTTGATCGAAAACACATCTTCGTGCTGGCGAACACTTACGAGTTGCCGTTCGGACGCCGCAAGCGATATTTCTCGAATGTGTCAAAGGGCCTGAATCTCCTGGTTGGTGGCTTCCAGTTCAATTCGACTACCACCGTCGAGAGTGGATTGCCTTTCAACGTCGGTTACGACCGACCACAGACGGAACTCGACACGGGGCCGAACCGCCCCAATTTGGTTGGCGATCCAAAGACAGGCGGATCACGGGATCATTTCTTTGATCCTACCGCGTTCTCGCGACCTGCAGCGGGAACTTTCGGCAATCTCAAGAGAAACTCGCTGAGCGGGCCTGGCTACTGGAGAACGGATGCTTCTCTGTTCAAGAAATTTGCCATCAGCGAAACCAAAGAGCTGGAGTTCCGCGTAGAGTCGGTGAACGTGTTCAATCATGTGAACCTCGACCAGCCCGATGGATTTATTGGGGACCCGGCTCACCCAGCATCCAACGCGGGCCATATTGGAAATACTGCCTTTGGGGGTCAAGACCTTCAGCGCAACTTCCAATTTGCCTTGAAGTTTAAGTTCTAGCGACTTGAGGGTCCGAACCTGAGCCGGCGTTATACTTCTGCAAGAAAGCAACGCCGTCCAGAACTAAACAGAAAGGAGAAGCCCTCGGGCTTCTCCTTTCTGTTTTTGTCTGCTTGGTTTCAGCGCTCACAAAGCTAAAGGAGTGGAGTTGTCCCGCGCCTAGAAGTTTGGAGTTTTCTCGTCAAGTGTATGCACGCCATATGAAGTCCTTTGGGGTTTCCAAGGTGTTAAAGGGCGGAATAGGCGTTTTCGTTGCTCAACCGCGTAGCGGCGGAATGTCTATAGATCATGCAGCACCGAAACGAGCGCCAGCTCCGGAGCGAAAGGTTCTCTCTGACGCCCATGAATGGGCTCAAGACTTCGAATAGTTAACGCTGCGGCTATAAACATTTCGTCCCCTACGGGACTGGGAACCACCAGTTATTGGCTTATAGTCCCGCCTCTAAACATATCCTACCGTGAGCTGTATATTTTACCTTTTAGCTTCGTTCAGGGGACTTTGACTCCGCCGAGCTGCAGCACGTCCGCTTTTCTGGCCGTAGGTAGCTGCGCATAAAGCTCGACAAAAGCGGCGTTCGTCCAGCCAAACCCGATCTCGTTAGATTTGTACCCAAACTTCAGTCCCGCGCTAACTTCCGATTCGCGTCGCTCAACATCATACTTCTCCACGATTGTATTGTGCTGGATGAATTCCTTCAGAATCGTGGAAAGAAAATTGGCGGTGACCCGATCGGCTTCCTTGTCATATCCATAGCGGCGCAATCCCTGGATGGCTATCATCTCCGTTGGCGCCCAGCCAAAAGGAGCATCCCATTGACTACCGCTAACGTAAGTGCTTGTAAGCAGCCCGCCCGGTCGTTCAAAAAGATGAAGGTTCGCTACAATGCGAGCCGCCTGCTTCTGATCAGCAACGCCAACCCAGAGCGGATAGAAAGTAGTCACAAACGGATAGCGCCGCACCTTTTTCTCAACAAAGTTGTAATCGTAGTAAAGACCATCATGTTCATCCCACATCAAGCGGTTGATCCTTTGTTTCCGTTCCTCAGCGCGATTCGTCCAGACGCGCGCCTGGCGAGCCCGGGCAAGTATTCTTAGTATCTCTGCCGTATCCGTCTCCATCAGGTAGAGCAACGAGTTCAAGCATACCGGATCGTAATGGACGATATCGATGTTGAAGGGCCCAAATCGATTCGAGGGATCGAAGCCAGACTCGCGCATCGAGCGATCGCCTTTGTAGAAGAGATCGGTTAATTGGTCCTTTCCTTTGTCGTAGTACTGGCTTAGATCGTAGTCTTTGACATCGTGTGTGCGGTAGTAGTCTTTGACGAGATCGTAATGGTCTCGTCCCTTGTCGTCGCGTTCACCCGATAGAACTTCCGGTGCCGGACGATCACCAAGGTCATAATAGCGTGAAAGCCCGGTTTGCTTCGTCAGGTGTGGTTCCTCGATCCAGAAACGGTAGTATTTCTCGATGGCCGGAACAGTGCTTCGCAGCCAGTCAATATCATGCTGTTTACGGTAGACGTTGAGGATCATCTGGGTCAAAAAAGGAGGCTGTGAGCGCGACAGATAATAAGTCCGGTTGGCATTGAGTATCTTGCCGTAGTGCTCTATCTGGTAGAGAAAGTTATCAACCATGTTCTTTGCCAATACCATCTCATTATCCCGCACCAGCCCAACCTGGGTGAAGTAACTATCCCAACCATACATCTCATTGAAGCGCCCACCCGGCACCACGTAAGGATAAGGCAGATAGAGCAGACCGTGCTCGCGCACCTCGCTCGCTTCATTGGGCAGTTGCCGAATATCGATTGTGGCAAAATCTTCTGCCGGCATCTGAGCTCGCAGGCGCTCTTCGATCAGTTTGACATTCTCTTGGCGCGAGACATAAACAGGCCAGCGACCGTCAGCCATCGGCCTGAACTTGGGATCAGGTGCGGCCTTGGCAAGCTGGGCGCTCGAGCGGGTCAAGGTATGCCAGCTTTGTTTAATATATCTTTGAATAGCCCGAAGCTGCTCCGCCGATGCGTTATCTGCTGTCGATCCGGAAGAGGCGAAAGAAGAAGAGATCAGTAACAGAATTGTTATGAGAAAGAGGAAATGTTTCCTGGCTTTTGGTTTCTCTGTCATACTCATATTTCTCCTTGAGGCCGTTGCATTGCTGGCATTAATTTAAGCTTAAGTCGCACGAAATCGAACTTTGGCTTGGCGGCTGTAAGCATAAGTTAAATATTGGATTCTGAACAACAAATTCCTGTAGCTGAAGAGCTTTACGAGCAGATGCCGACAAGATCTTTGTTCAAAAACAAGAAATACGATTTTGTCACCTACCTGGCGCGATAAAATGGCAGACCTCCAGCTTAAAGGCGTGTCCAAGATCTATCCCGGAAACATTCGCGCCGTCGCGCCCACGAGCGTTGAAATCCAAGATGGCGAGTTTGTCATTCTTGTTGGCCCATCAGGCTGCGGAAAATCTACTCTGCTGCGCATGATTGCCGGACTGGAGACAGTTTCGCAGGGAGAAATCCATATCGGTGGCAGGTTGATCAACAATGTCCCGGCTAAAGATCGCGATATCGCCATGGTCTTCCAGAATTACGCTCTTTATCCGCACATGACCGTCTACGAAAACATGGCCTTCGGCTTGAAGATGCGTAAACTTCCCAAGTCGGAAATAAACAGCCGCGTCCGCACGGCGGTGGACATACTCGGTCTGAACAGTTTTCTGGACAGAAGGCCCAAAGCGCTGTCCGGGGGGCAGCGCCAGCGAGTCGCCGTCGGGCGCGCAATCGTACGCCAGCCGAAACTCTTTCTCTTCGACGAACCGCTTAGTAACCTCGACGCCAAGTTGAGAGTATCCATGCGCGCCGAGCTGATCAAACTGCATAAGCGGCTGCAAGTAACGATGATTTATGTCACTCATGATCAAGTTGAAGCGATGAGCATGGGTGATCGATTGATTGTGCTCAAAGATGGAATCGTGCAGCAGATAGGCGCGCCACTTGAGATTTATGATCGCCCGGCCAATCAATTTGTTGCCAGCTTTATTGGCAGCCCGCCGATGAATTTTATCAACTGTGCGTTGGTTGAGCGCGAGGGCCACCTCTTTCTCACCGGCGATGGTTTCCAGGTTAAGCTTCCCGCCGAAAGGAAGGCAGCGGTAGCAAAACTGGGTAGCAGCGGAAGTCGCCATCTGGTGCTAGGTATCCGGCCCGAAGACATTTCTGAACAGCGGTCATACGCAGGTGCCGTCGATGACAACATGATCAAAGCGCGAGTGGATTTCCTGCAGCCTCTAGGTAGCGAGGTACTTGCCACCTGCTCGCTCGCCCAGCATGAGATCATCGTGCGCTTGAATCCACGAACCAGTGCGAAGAGCGACGAAGTGATCGAACTAGTCCTCGACATGGAGCGCGCCAGGCTTTTCGACCCGGCGACAACGGAGGCGCTCTCGTGAATGCGCGACCAGTGCTGCGAGTCGGTATAGTTTTGCTGCTTGCTTTGGTTGGGAGTTGTGTTTCACCGCGTTCCGAAGAGATTACCAGACCGGGCGGCAAGATCACTCTTACTTACTGGAGCGCCACTAATGCGCAGGAGTTGGAGTTCGCCAACCAAATGGCGGCTGCATGGAACGCGCGGCAAACCGAAGTTCAAATCAAAGTTGAGCCTGTTCCTGCCGGTCAGTCGTCGGAAGAAGTAATACTGGCCGCTATCGCCAGCAACACCACGCCTGACATCTATGCCAGCGTTTTCCCCGGCGCGTTGCAAGATTTACTCGACGCAAGGAGTGTGGTCCAACTAGATGAATACCCGAACTTCTTCGACGTTATGCATGAACGCATGCCGCCCGAACTTCTGGAGCAATATCGCTCTTTCGATGGACATTATTACCAGGTGCCATGGAAGGCGAACCCGGTCATGGTGTTATACAACACACGTATGCTGCGCGAAGCTGGCGTCCCGACACTACCCGCCACTTACTCAGAGTTTCTCGCGGCCGCGGCTCGCGTCACGCGTGACCGTGATGGCGACGGGCGAACCGATCAGTGGATGGCTACGATCGATTATTTCCCCATCTGGTACAAACGGCTATTCGACTATTATCCCCTTTACCTAGCCGCCACAAACGGTCAAAAGTTGCTCGATAATCGTCGAGTGATGTTCGACAACGAACACTCAATCGCGGTTTTTAACTTCTTGCACGAGTGCTTTGCCAGAGGGTATGTCCCGCGGCAATCATTCCAAGGTGATGTCTTCCTCGACGGTCGCGTGGCCGCGAAATTCACCGGGCCGTATAGCATCAGCCACCTTGAACGCTATCGGCCTGCGGACTTTGAGTATGCTTTTGGGCCGGTCCCTCATCCCGACAACACGGCCGGGCAAACTGCCAGCTATGCCGACCCGAAGAGCATTGTCATCTTCAAGACCTGCGCGCACCCACGCGAGGCGTGGGAATTTATCAAATTCATCATCTCCAAACAGAACGATCTACAATTGCTGGAATTGACGAGCCAGTTGCCGATCCGCGCGGGACTTCTGACGGATCAAACTTTCGCCGGCTATTTTCAGCGCAACCCGCGGATGGTCCAGTTCGCCGAACAAATAACGACCGCGCGCAGCATTGATTCGGTGGCTGAACTGAAGGAGATTTTTGACACGATCGCTCAGGAAGTGGAAGCCTCAGTCGTATTTGATCTTAAATCACCAGAGCAGGCAGTGCACGATGCAGCCAGGCGAAGCCAACAAATTCTCGATGCGCAGTAAAGCAGGGGCGGGGGGGCAGGGGCCGGGGGTCAGTAAGAACGTGATCTTCTCGACCCAAGCCTCCGATACCACACCTCCTGCTTTCAGTTCCCCGACCCCCGACCCCCAGCCCCTAGCCCCTGCTTCTGACCGGGTCGGTTACCTGATGGTGCTTCCTTATGTCCTCCATCTCGCTATCTTTCTCGGGTACCCGCTCGCCTTTGCCTTCGTTCTGATCTTTCATCGCTGGAACATCTATACGCCGATGAAGTGGGTTGGCCTGGGCAACATCAAACTTTTGCTCACCGATCCGTTGATCTGGCGTGCACTCATCAACACTCTCTACTTTTTGCTAATCCACATTCCGTTGCAGTTGGTGATCGCGCTCGGCCTGGCCCAACTACTCAATCAAAAGATTCGCGGACGAACCTTCTTTCGCGCAAGCTACTTCATGCCAGTCGTTGTCTCAGGCGTAGTAGTCACCATCCTCTGGCAGCAGCTCTATGCAAGTGAGACCGGGCTAATCAATGTGCTACTTCAGCGCGTCGGTTTACCTGGGATCGGGTGGCTCACGGATCGTCGCTATGCAATGCCCGCGATTGCAATCATGGCGACTTGGAAAAACGTTGGCCTTTACGTGGTGCTCTTTTTGGTCGGATTGCAGGCTATTCCCACTGATCTGTATGAAGCAGCGGAACTCGACGGGGCGAGTGCGTGGCAGAAATTTCGACTGATCACAGTTCCGATGCTCAATCCAACGATTGTGCTCGTGCTTGTGCTATCAACCATCGGGGGCTTCTCGCTTTTCATTGAACCTTATGTAATGACGGGCGGCGGGCCGGCCAACAGCACGCTCTCGGGCATTCTTTATCTCTATAAACAGGCATTCTTCTTCAGCAAAATGGGCTATGCCACCACGATCGGTTTCTTTTGGGCAATGATCATCTTTGTGGTGATCCTGCTGCAACGGCGTTTCGTGGAGACTGAGGCTGCGTGATGAAGCGTTTTCTGTTCTATCTCATCTTAACAGTCGGAGCGATCCTGTTTCTTTACCCTTTTGTCTGGATGCTCGGCGCATCGCTCAAGCCGGAAATGGAGATTGCCGGTTTCAATCCATTTTCATCACATTTCACGCTCGAAAGCTACCGCTTCGTCATCCGCAAGATCCCCATCTTTCGTGGGTTCGCCAACAGTCTTTTGGTTTCGATTATTGTTACGACTTCGGTGATTATTTTCGGCTCGCTGGTCGGTTATGCCCTTTCGCGTTTGTACTTTCGCGGGCGTGAGCTGATCTTTAACCTGGCGCTTGCGACGATGATGATTCCGGCGCAGCTCACGCTGATTCCGCTCTACACGATGATGGTCAAGTTCGGTTGGGTCAACTCATACCTGGCGCTGATTGTGCCCGCAATGATGAGTAGTTATGCGGTCCTGCTTTTCCGCCAGTTCTTCCTGTCCATTCCGCAATCTTTGATCGAAGCCGCGCGGCTCGACGGTTGCTCTGACTGGCGAATTCTATTCACTATCGTATATCCACTTTCAAAGCCAGCCATCATGACCGTCGCGATTTTAACCTTCATGGGTGTCTGGAATGACGTGTTGTGGCCGCTGATGGTTATTCGCAATCCAGATTTGATGACTATGCCGCTGATGGTCACACTCTTCACTGTCGGGGGACAGGCCGAGGCGCACCTGGGAGTGCAACTGGCAGCAGCAATGCTGCTTGCGCTGCCGGTCATCGTTGCCTACATTTTTCTTCAGCGTCACCTGATTGAAAGCATTGCGAGTAGCGGCATGAAAAACTAAGCGAGCGAGGAATCATCTTGATGCGCACTTTTCGCCCGGCGACCCTGGTCCTGATTCTCATAGCACTGATATGCGTCACCGTTTCTGAATCGCGTGGGGAGCAAAGGACGATCGATCGGATTGAACTGATGCCTCGTACGCCGTCGCCCTTCCTCATGAAAGACTGGAAAGCTCTTGCCCAGGCTTATGATCGGCTTATCTTCGATTTCAACGCCAAGGGTGAGTATCTGCCAGTTATATGGTGGGACAATAGCCGCCCCAACTTCGATCGGGTGACGTTCGGTCTTCCAAGTTACGTGGGCGATCTGAGGGTCACAAGCACCGGCCATGAAGCAATCACTTGTATGGGCGCTCTTCTCGGCGCGACCATCAGTGGAATCGACAAAGCTCGTGGACCGCATAACTGGGTCTTGATGGTAGAGCAATACTTTAATCGAAGGAATGGGGAGAACCTGGTCTTAAATAGAACCTCTACTCACAGCGGACAAAGCTTTTGGTACGAGGTTTGGCCCCACGTTCTTTTCTATGCTCTCGTCGATCGCTACCCCAGGACCGGCAAAATGGAAGCGATCATGAAGACGACTGCCGACCGGTGGTATGACGCATGTTATCAAATGGGCGGGAGGAAGGGCACTGTTGATTTCGAACACACAGCTTTCGACTTCAATACCATGAAGCCCGTCGATAACGGCAAGTGGATAGAACCCGATGCGGCAGCCGGGGTCGGCTGGTTGGAGTATATGGCTTGGGTCAAGTGGCGATCGCCGAAATATCTACAAGCGGCCGACTGGTCAATGCGGTTTCTTCACAATCGAACGGAGAATCCCGATTATGAAATCCTGATGCCCTACGGCGCATACCTTGCCGCGCGCATCAACGGTGAACTCGGGCGCAAGTATGATGTCCACAAGTTGCTGACATGGTGTTTCGATGAAAGTAAAGCGAGGCCAGGCTGGGGGACTATCGCCGAAAACTGGGGCGGTTACAGTTGTCATGGATTGGTCGGCAGCATTACAGATGGGGGCGGGTACGCTTTTTCCATGAACACGTTTGCGAGCGCAGGCGCGCTAGTGCCTCTCGTTCGCTATGATGATCGTTACAGTCGGGCAATCGGAAAGTGGATGCTAAATGCGGCCAACAGCGCCCGCTTGTTCTATCGGGACGCTCTTCCAGATGATCATCAATCAAGCGCGTTTTGGAAGGACGATCGAGGTGTGATCTCTTATGAGGGACTTCGCAAAGAATGGAAAGGTCTAAGCCCTTACGCTACGGGCGATCCCATCCGTCTTGGTTGGGGCCCGACTGACTTAGCTCTTTACGGCGCCTCCTACGTCGGATTCTTCGGTGGAATTGTTAGCCGCAGCAACGTTGAAATGATCTTGCAACTCGACTGTCTGGCGACCGACTTTTTTCACGATCGCGCATATCCCACGTATCTCTATTACAACCCGTATGACGTTGCGAAGGAGGTTCAGATCGACGTCGGCCCAGAGATCCGGGATCTCTACGACGCCGCAACGGATGGTTTCCTGAAAAAGAACGTCAAGGGCGTATCGAGCTTCTCGCTTGCTGCCAACACGGCAGCCGTCGTCGTGGTGGCCCCGGCCAGAGGAGCAATTACTCGCAAAGGTAACAAAAGACTTATCAACGGGGTGGTAGTAGATTACGTGAGCTCCGGCAGGCATGAAAAAGTACCGTGAGGAAACCAGTGGTTCCGCCGTCCCGGAACAGTCCGTGGCGTGGCTTAGGCGTAGCTCGCAAGCTAACATGTCGTGAGCGGTTTCATCTTTTTCCCTCTACTTCTTCATTAACCAATCCAGCACTTCATTGATGTTGCCATGTGCCAAAGCAATTGATGAATCGGCGGCGCCGTAGTAAAGACGGATCTCGCCTGTTGGTTCATCTACGACCTGACCGCAAGGAAAGACGACATAACCGACATCGCCAATGATATCGTATTCTTCGCGCGTGCTCATGATCCATTCGTCGCCAGTCCGACGCACTTAGAATGGGATTTCTTTCATCCCGCCGAAATAGATCAGCGAAGCGCGCGTTGGGTCGGTAGTTGATGAACACTATTTTTTCCGCGCATTCAATTGCTCTCATTCATCAGACTTCTGCCGCAGCTGACTCGTAAAGTGGGCGTCATCGTACTCGCGTAAAGAGTGATAATTAAGTGCGTCGCTAGCTTGTGCCAGGCGTGTCGGCGGTAAATTAGTTTGATGTTCTCTTAACCAATCTATAGCCTATAAATTCGCGCTTCCCAACCTTTCAAATTCACGACCGCAACATCCTCTTCTTTGCCCGCTAAGTTTGAAAGCGCCAACTGGCCAGCTTTCAAGCCTCCGGGCAGTGTGTAGACCACATCGTTCTTTGAAAAATTCAGCACGACCAGATACTTATCTGTTCCAAGTGTGCGCGTATAAACAAAAACTGTTGGGTTCTGCGGGTCGAGGTCTTTGTAATCGCCGTAGATCAAGGCGGGAGTTCTTTTCCGCAACTCGATCACTTTTTTGAAATAATCATAAATCGAGTTGGGATCTGCCAGGGCCTGTTTAGCATTGATCTCTTTGTAGTTTGGATTCACCGCCAGCCATGCTCTAGTGCCGGTCGTGAAACCACCGTTGGCGGATTCATCCCATTGCATAGGCGTGCGGGCGTGGTCGCGGCTGGTTTTCAGCAGGTGAGCGATGTAATCCGCTATCCCGACTTGTCCCGTCAAAACCTCCGCCTTCCAGGCGTTCTTAACTTGAATGTCATCGAATTCTTCAATCTTCGTGAAGGGATAATTAGTCATCCCCAATTCATCACCTTGATAGATAAATGGCGTTCCCTTCAACGTTAGCAACATCGTCGCCAACGCTTTCGCCGAAGGCACGCGATACCGTGGAGAGTCGTCGCCGAAGCGAGAAACCACTCGCGGGTTGTCGTGATTGGACAAAAACACCGTGTTCCAACTGTGCACATCCAGCCCCTTGTCGAAACGAGTGTAGATTGCCTTCACTTCCGGCCAGGTCCATGGTTTCCATCTCCAACCCTGCCGGTCGATGCTCACGACATCGAACTGAAAAATCATGTTCAATTCATTGCGTCTCTCATCTACGAGCAAAGGCGTTTGCTCGAGGCTTACGCCGGCCGCTTCGCCGACGGTCATCACATCATATTTTGACAGTACTTCACGATTCATTTCTTGAATGTAATCGTGGAGTTTGGGACCCGAAGCGTAGACTTTGCCGTAATTGCCGTCATAGTCTTTCGGAAAATCTGGGAAACTCTGGTCTTTCGAAATGAATGGAATCACGTCCATGCGGAAGCCGTCTGCGCCTTTATCAAGCCAAAATTTCATGAGGTCGTAAACTTCGTGACGCACTTTCGGATTGTCCCAATTCAAATCAGGTTGTTTTTCGGCAAATAGATGAAGGTAATACTCGCCCGTTGCCGGATCTTTCTTCCAAGCCGGACCGGAAAAGAAAGAGACCCAGTTATTCGGTTCTTTGCCGTCTTTGCCGGGGCGCCAAATGTAATAATCGCGGTACGGATTGTCTTTTGATTTGCGACTCTCGGCGAACCAGACGTGTTCGTCGCTTGAATGGTTCACTACAAGGTCGAGAATCATCTTCATGTTCCGCTGTTTGACGCCTCGCAGCAGCTCGTCAAAATCAGCCATTGTGCCGAACTCAGTCATTATCTTTCGGTAGTCGCGGATGTCGTAACCGTTATCGGCATTCGGTGAGTCGTACATGGGGCTAAGCCAAATGACGTCGACGCCTAAGCCCTTGATGTAATCGAGTTTTGAAGTGATCCCTTTTAAGTCACCGATCCCATCGCCATTGGAGTCTTTGAAGGAGCGAGGATAGATTTGATAGACAACGGCTTCCTTCCACCATTTTTTGTTGTAGCCGTTGGCGGTAATGTCATTTTGAGTACTGGGTTTTGGTGGTTCACTGGTAGCGGTCTTATTTCCCGTCTGGCAAGCTGTCAGAATTAATGGCACAGCAAACATCATAATTATGAAATGGAAGTTTCTCATTTTGAAGATTCCTTTTAGTCGTCGTTACATGTTTGTCTGACGTCCGATGAGGGTATTTAGCATCTCGCTGCGCGGTCTAAGCCGTGGCTATTTCGCGTCCTTCCGAAATGGGATTGTCACTTCCCGCCGGACATAGCTGTCCGCAGGGCCCTCGAATTGCACAAGCAGCTCCTGATTGGCGCTACTGTTTGTTACCCGGACGCCCGCTATCTCAAGGAGTTGATGTGGGCCGCGGACAAGCAAAGGGTAAGAACGACCGCCCAGTCCTTCGAGAACAAGATGCAACCCTGCAACGTCTGCCCTTGAGCGCAGAACTCGCAGTCCCTGATTCATAGTCCCCGGCCCAGGAATCTCTTGCTCCACATAAACGTCCGTGCCTTCGTCGTACCTGAATACTACTTCCACACTCTGCTCGCCCACATCGAAGCTGACTGGGGTCCTCTGTACGTCGCCGGTTTGGGACGTTTCAAACTTCACTCGGCGTCCTTGAACAGTGACAGCACGAACATGTGCGTCAAGCGGAAATGCAGGCGCGATCGTAAATCGTATTTTGTCAGGTGCGGCCACTGCGTTCGAAGCAGTAGGCTTTATCGTGATCGTCAGGCGACCAGCGCCTCGCGAAAGATTGAGATCGTATCTCGTGTTGCCCACGGCGAAATTTCGTACTTCTACCCGGTCCCAGTTGGCCGGTAACTGTGGCTCAAAGCGAAGCTCTTTGCCGCCCGCGCCGGCTTCAAGGCCCAACAATCCGCGAATAGTTGGCGTTATGACCATTGCCTCAGACCAGACCTGATGATGCGACGAGCGACCAAAGGGCGCATTGAAATCGCCGGACAATAACTCCGTCACGTAACCAAGTGCGTTTGTGTAAGTGAGCAACGCGTTTGCCATTAATGACTGGTAGCCGACATGTGGGCGACCATAACGGTAAGCCCCCATGCTGGTCCAGCCGGTGAAGAGCGGCCAGACAGAGCCATAGTGGTAGGAGAGTGGCTCATAGAGTTTGCTCTCATCCGAGATGATTCTCGATCCCCAGTCCGTCGCCATCCGTCCGCTGCCCAGGTGATCTATCTCTAATTGAGCACGATCATCCGACGCTGTGCGCCACCAGAGCGGCACAGCCGGCATGACCGTATCCTCGTCGATGATCGTGGCTTTGCTCAGTTCTTCCATGCGCGCCTGGCGGCGGGCGCGGTTTGGACCAGGATCGGCTTTGGGCGGTTCGGCTGGAGGGCGTTTGGTTGCGAATGCGTAATACGAGCGATCAGCGAGCCAGTAGGTTTGCTCCATCGCGAGGCGTGTTCGCTCAGCATTAGCGCGCGCTGTCCCAGCCAGCTCACTATCGCCAAGGGCGTCTGCCATCTCAGCCAGGTTGCGCGATGCCTCGATCCAGAGACCTTGCATGTAGATCTCCTCATGTGGCGGATAAAGTCCGCCGCCCTCGACCCAGCCATGACCAAACTTCGTTTTCGTTGAATTCTCAATCAGTTGATTGCCATCCGTGTCAGACGCAGCAGAGAAGCGATAAGCTTTGACGATCGAATCCCAGTTTGTCCTGAGAAAATCCTTGTCGCCGGTTGCCCGCCAGTGATCACCGTGGGCGATCACATAAAGTGGTGAGCCGTCGGCGCTGTTCCAGGGAAATTCGTAATCGGTGAACCAGGGAATCAGTGATGCGCTCTGCGAAATCTCGTGCGGGATCTTGCCATCCGCCCGCTGGAACTTCTTTAGGAACTCCAAAGCCGTTCTGGTAGTTCCAAAATCGCCATATGAGTTGATGGCCAGGGAAGTCCAGAGAGCGTCGCGCCCAAAGAACCAGGCAAAACCCGGTCGTTCGCTATCGCCCGAGGTGCGAAACCCGGCAACGAGCCCCGTCCCCAGAAAAGGGTTGGTTGCAATTCCTTTGTCGATCCCGACTTTTGCCCACGCGAAGGCCTTGTTCAAACGTTCATCAGGGGTTGTGATACTGGTTGTCTCGTTTTGTAACCGCTCGTAGTAAGATACATTTTTGTCATAGAGTTCCTGAGCGGAAGTCAGCAGACGCTGGTAAGATTCCTTTGCTTTGTTGCGTCCTTCAACGCTTCCGGTGATGACAATAGGAATGAATTGCGACTTGAGTGCATCTGCAGCAGGCTCTATGGCCAATCGAACGGGCACATCGCGCGGTTCCTCCTGGTAGGGCATAACAGAGATGTCTCGCGCTGCAGGCGATCCAATCATGCCAACGAACCGTTTCGACTCTTCGGTGATGTAATAGGCATGCTGCTTCTCATCCCACTCCAGATTTCCGGTCATCAAGCCCGCAGGCCATTCGAGTTTCAGTCGCGGTCGAAATGAGGCTGTCACGGTCATTGGCAAGACAGTCTTCACGTCGAGCAGCATGATGATGCCGGGTTCATCAACCGGGGCATAAATAATCTGTCGCACAGTGAACGCGGCGTGTGAGTAAGTGAATATAGTGGCTTCGGGACGCGCGTTGATCTGGACCGCGATGTCAGGGCCGCGGAACTCGAGTGGGTAGCCCTCGATACGAAACGAAAGCTCGAAATCGTCGAGGATCTTCAGCGGATAGACCCAGGCCTCCAGCGAACGGTTCTCGTAGCCAAGCACGGCTGACTTATGGCCTATTACGTCAAAAAAGCTGCCCGCTTGTGTTCGTCGTTCCAGTTCGAGTCCGCTCTTCTTAAGTTGAAATTTGGTTACCAGGCTTGGATCCATTGAAGCCTGCGCATTGGTGGCTGCAGAGCTGACGAAAATGAGAAGCAAGCAGAAAAGTGCGTAGCGGATCAAGCTGTCCTTCACGTGTGCCTCCTGGAGTAGGGAGGCATCATCCGCCAGAAAGGGCCTGCAGTTCAAGTCGATGGTGCTTTCTGAGCCGTTAGATTGAGTAAGTGCCTCCGCTTCCCCAAAACGGAGCGAGTTCATTGCAGATAAATCATCGAACCCGATCATCGCAGGCAAATTCAACTCGGGGACTCTACTGTCCCAAAGGCAATAACCAAATGACAGCGGGTCAGCCCTCTCGATCTATCTAAGCGACAGACAAGAATGTTATCCCACTCTTGAGCTTTCGTTTTTCTTTTTTCAGTAAGACGTTGCCGCTTGACGCACCCTCGCGCCGATTATAAGGTTGGAGCTATTAGACTGTCTTCCATCCGATCCCATTGTGTCAATGAGTACGTGTGCTACCATTAACTCGACTTCTCGCCCGCGCTTCTTGTATCTGCGCGATAGTCAGATCCGGTTGGTGCTCGCCTGTCTACTGCTCTGCTCGGGGAAGGTTAACGGCCAGAGCCTGACACCGGCCATGGCGAACGATCCGCTTGGCGTGAAGTTCGCAGACGTAGCCCAACAGGCCGGCCTCACAGCCACGACCATCTACGGTGACGAACATAAAAATAGATATCTCCTGGAGACCACAGGAAGCGGTGCTGCCTTCATAGATTATGACAATGATGGATGGCTGGACGTTTTCCTGGTAAACGGCACTCGTCTCGATGGACTGCCGCCGAATGTAAAAGCGACGAATCGCCTCTACCGCAATAATGGCGACGGGACATTCACGGAAGTAACCGAAAAAGCCGGGCTAGTTCGCACAGGATGGGGACAAAGCGTCTGCGTCGGTGATTATGACAACGACGGATACGACGATCTCTTCGTCAGCAGCTTTGGCACGAACGCCTTATACCGTAACAACGGAAACGGTACTTTCACAGAGCTGGCAGAGAAAGCTGGAGTCGCCAACAATCGTACGCGCTGGGGTTCAGGGTGCGCTTTCGTCGACTATGACCGGGACGGATTTTTAGATCTTTTTGTCGCCAGCTACATCGACCTGGACCTGAAAACAGCGCCACTGCCTGAAACAGGTCCGTGTCTTTACAAGGGTGTCAAGGTGGCGTGTGGTCCACCCGGGCTAAAAGGCGGTGTGAACACCCTCTATCACAACAACGGAAACGGCACGTTTGCGGACGTGTCAGAAAAGGCGGGGATCACCAAAACCAATGGCACTTATGGCCTCGGTGTTCTGGTGGCAGATTTTGACAACGATCGCTGGCCAGACATTTACGTAGCAAACGATTCGGCGCCCGCAGCGCTTTATCACAACAATCAGAATGGTACTTTCACGGACATTGGCGTGGAGGCGGGCTGCGCTTTCAGCATCGACGGCAAGCCCCAGGCGGGAATGGGGGTCACGGCCGGCGACTATGATCGTGATGGATGGCTCGATATCTTCAAGACTAACTTCTCTGGTGATACTTCTACACTTTACCGGAATACAGGCAAGGCGGCATTTGATGACGTCACCTATCAGGTAGGCTTGGGCTTGAACACCCGGTGGCTCGGCTGGGGCTGTGGATTCGTTGATGTGAATAACGATGGTTGGCCCGACATCTTTTTAGTCAATGGCCACGTTTACCCGGAAGTGGAAAAATTGACTACCGAAGCCGGCTACGCGCAGCGGAAGGTGCTTTATCTAAATTTGCAGAACGGCCGCTTTGCTGACGTTTCTGACCGGGTCGGAGAGGCAGTGCTGCTGCCAAACGCTTCTCGTGGCGCTGCCTTTGGCGACTATGACAACGACGGAGACATAGACATCCTGATTAACTCCGTGAACGGTCCCCCGGAACTTCTCCGTGCCGACTCAACCAACCAGAACAACTGGATCAAGATCAAGACTATTGGCGTTAAGTCAAATCGCGATGGGATTGGAGCGCGCATTAAGTGCGTGACAGCGGACGGTAGCCAGATTGATGAAGTGCGCAGTGGCGGCAGTTACTACTCGCAAAATGATCTTCGCGTCCATTTCGGAATAGGCAAGAACAAGAGTGTCACGAGCATGGAGATTCGCTGGCCCAGCGGTCAAATCGATACGCTAAAGGATCTCGCCGCTAACCAACTCGTTACTGTGAAGGAAGGCGCCGGCGTCGTGCGAAAAACATTCTTCAAGAAATAAACTGGCATTGATGAAGTACCGAGTTCCCAACCCAACTCTGACCGGTCTCTTGCTGGCCCTTCTGATTCTGCTTGCACCTGTTCTGGCGCACGGGCAGCGAAGAGGCGTCGCAACGCGTGGAGCTGACCAGCATTATCAAACTGGCAGGCAACTTTTGGAAAGGCAGGACTTGGATCAGGCCATTGCGGAGTTGTCGCTGGCAACAAAGCTGAAACCAAGGTTTGCTGATGCATACAATGCGCTCGGCATCGCGCTTGCCAGAAAAGGTGAAATGAAGACGGCTGCAGAGTCGTTCCGTAAGGCTATTCAAATAAATCTGCGCCTTTACGAAGCGCATCTTGGACTTGCCTCCGTGCTCCAACAAGCTGGGGATTTTGATGGAGCGATTGCGGCGTCTAAACAGGCAATAGCGCTCAAACCCGGTGAGATAGACGCCCGCCTGTTACAGGGGGCGGCCTATCAACGGAAGGGAGATCTGGATTCGGCGATTGCCCAGTTTCGGGAAGCTGCACAGATTAAGCCGAACGTCGCTGAAGCACACTCCTACCTTGGTTATGCGCTTGGCGTGAAGGGCCTGCTGCAGGATTCGATCGCGGAATTTGAAACAGCGGTTAGACTCAAACCGGATCTTGCGGAAGCACAATATTACCTTGGCGCGGCGCGTTGGTTTTCAAATGATGTCAAGGGTGCCATCAATGCGTTAACAACGGCAGCGAAGCTGATGCCCAACCACACAAACGCTCACTACTATCTCGGACGAGCGTTGCAAAAGAGCGGCAACCTGGAAGGTGCGATCAACGAGCTGGGTACGGCGATCAAACTTGCTCCGGATACAATCGAGCCGCGTCACGCGATGGGCCTCGCCTTGCAACAGAATGAAGATCTGGACGCCGCCATCGAAGCGTTTCGCACCGTTATCAAGCTCAAACCTGATTTTGTCCAGGCGCATAACGACCTTGGTTTGGCTTTGGTGCAGAAGCGCGATCCGGAGGCAGCTATTGTCGAGTTTGATACTGTTCTCAGACTCGATCCGAATAACCTGGTGGCTAACCATAACCTCGGCATGACGCTGATTCAGAAGGGCGATTACGCGGCTGCGGTGACACAGTATCAGAAGCTGATCACGCTGGTGCCCGATGATGCCGAAGCGCACTACAATCTGGGTCTCGCACTGAAGCAAAAAGATGCGCTCAACGACGCCGTTGCGGAGTTGCGGAAAGCCACCTCGCTTAAGCCTTCATTACAGGAGGCCCATTACGCCCTCGGGGTTATTCTTCTACAGCAGTCCAACCTTGACGACGCTGCGGCGGCGTTCCGTGCGGCGATCGCGGTGAAGCAGGATTATGCCGAAGCTCATTATGCTCTGGGCACAGTCTTGCAACAGAAGGGAAACGTGGCTGGCGCCATAGCCGCTTTTCGCGAAGCGCTCAAGTTTGCGCCCAACGCGGCCGAGATCCACAACACACTCGGAAACGCGCTCAGACAGACAGGCGACATTGAAGCTGCTCGTGCGGAGTTTCAAGAGGCCGCCCGACTTAACAAGATCAAATCAAACCAGCAGGCTGCCAATTTCGCCACGAATACTGGTCTGGCCCAACTGAAAGAAGGCAACGTGGACGCCGCAGTTGAGAGATTCCAGGCAGCCGTTAAGCTCGACCCTACAAACGCGCAAACTTACTACAATCTCGCCCGAGCCCTGCAGCAAAAGGGTGAAACGGAAGCAGCACGCGCCGCGTATCAAAAGGCCAGGGAATTGAATCCGCGAGTAAAACCGCTGCGATGATTAAAAGCCCTCAACCGGATAAGAGAGCATTACGGTCCAGGGACTAAGTACACATCCCACGCCCACCGCCCTAGCTGAGCATCGTGAGTATCCTTCACCTTCGCCCGGTAACGGAACTGGTTACCGTATTGGTCCGTCCGTTTCGATTCCTTGTATCTGAGATCTAAAGTTGCTAGTCCGAGATCCGGCAAGGTGTGCAGTTCTGATGGCTCAGAGACCCCATTGTGATTTGTGTCTTGCCATAGGCGCAACGATGAAAAAATACTGTCTGTCTTCTTTATGAGACCATCGCCGTTACCGCCGTACTCCGGCTTGTCATACTCGGCTAGAGCCAGGAATCCGTTTCGCAACTCACCTTGTGGTGGATCTGGCTGAGTCGTGCTATCACCAAACAACTCCGCACCATTATCTATTACACCATTGCCGTTACGATCGAGTACGAGCCAGGCATCATCCGAGTAGGCGGCAGTCCATGACAGTTTTTCCTTCCTCCCATCAACGTTGATGTCAAATTCGACTCCCCCAGCACCATCTGTAAGGTTGAATCCATT
>CAAGKR010161748.1_pt1 | contig 40569 bp, 32 predicted proteins | sample 2556971 | NCBI WGS metagenome assembly CAAGKR01 (sample SAMEA5207829, study PRJEB30636) | soil metagenome | biome: forest; feature: boreal; material: soil | place: USA | collected 2011-09 | depth 1 m | reverse complement strand
CTGGACGGGGCCCGGATTGGGGCGCGCGTGCGACCGGCGGACCGGAACGGTGCCGAGCAACATGTTCGGGCGCGTGCCGCGCCTCAGCGGCCGACCAGCCGCCGCCCATCCGTCGCGGCTGGAGGCATGCGACAAGGTGTCCGCGGGGGTGCTGGCAGCCCATGGGTGCGGGGACTTGACTGGCCACCGGCACTTCGCGCGGCTGCGATGTTTTCGCTGGCGTTGTTCGGAAACAGCTAAGAGTTCGAGCCGGATCAGCCATGACCAAGCGGTGTCAAGAGGCCATGTGAACTCCATTTGAACTCCGAGATCCTGAAGCCGGACCCCGCCGATCCTGACGCGAGAGGACGGTGCTAAGGCGTCGACGTTGCTTGAGAGCCTGTGGGCTGAATCTGCGCGGGCTTGCCGACGAAGATGCGGAATGCTTCAACCGTGGCGACCTGTTCGCTGGCCGCGGCGTTGGCGAGCGCCACCGCATTCCTGCTAGCCGCGGTTCTTATTTCGAGACGACGAGGATGACAGACGAGCCGGGAACCATACTGTGTCGTGGTCGAGGAGGTTCCGCCGTCGGAGAAGGCGATTACCCTGCCCGACGCCGCCCGCGCTTGGGCGAGCAGTCCCAAGGCGGCCGAGAGCAGCCACCGTGCGCTCGAGACGCGCGTGCGACGGGAGACTGGGACGGCTCCGAGCGACAGGTTCGAGCGCCGGCCGCGCCTCCAGCGGCCGACCGGTCGCCACGCACCTGCACCTGACCGCGGTCGGAGGCGTACAGCAGGTGCCGCAGGGTTGCTAGCGCATCCACGAGTCGCGGGCCTTGACGGGCAGCGCCGCGCCGCTGAAGTAGCGCGCGTCGCAGGCGGCGCACCGTGCGCAGCACTTCAAGCCCTTTGACCGTCCCGATTCTGCAGTGGGCGGCGGCGACCACGGTGGATTCCGCGGCCGGCGGCCCGCTTCCCGGCGCAGCCGATCTCCCGCCGATCCGTCAAATCCGGCGGGCACTTCCCGGCGAGCACGGCCTCGACACCCAACCGCGCGAACAGCCCGGCGAGCGCGCGCTCCCGCGAGGCGTCGGACGGTCCGGACCGTCGCTGCAAGCCATCGTGTCGCGGTAGCTGGCGCGGCGCGCCGCTCCTCCGGCGTCCGCCCTGAGCGAACCGACTCGACCATCCTCCGCCGACACTCCAGCAGATACGGCGCATGGCTCCTCGGCATCGTGAACTCCTTTTCCGAGGCAAGAAGTATCCACGAAACCGGGGCAACTCCAGTCGTGACTGGGGGGCCCCCCAGCCCCAATTCCTCTTCACGGACAGGGGGCCCCTCCAACGTCAGGCTGCTTACCCGGGGATGGGGCCGATGTCCTTGTTCACACTCGCCTCCTCTTGCGGCGACTGAGTAGCCGCCTCGGAAACGGATGTGGAACTGCTCCACTCGCTTCCTACCTACTTAGTGCGAGAAGAGGAGGGCTATTGGGACAAGTCGAGGAAAAAAACTCTTTAGGCGGGAATTCCGAAACGCTCGCGGACCACGATATCGGTCCGAGTTCGGAGGTGGGCAAGGGCCTCGAAGTTCGGATCCTTGCCCGACAGCGCTGCCTCAATGAGTCCGGCCAAGGTTGGATCCAGGACTCCATGACGTTCGATCTCGAACCGGAAGAGCTCTAGCCGGTGCCGTGCCCTGACGATGATCCCTTCGCGGGCCCAGCACTCCACCTCAAAGAGACAGGCGAGAAGGTAACGAGAGGTTTGCCCCGACTCGTTGTAGAGCCTAGCCACCTGCGCGGCTTGGATCGCTGCCTCCCGATATCGTCCCGCGGAGAAAAGAACTTCTGCAAGCCCCTTGCGTATGAACGGGACCCATGAACGGTGATGCTGCCGTGAGAGCCTTCGCAGCGCTCGGGCGTACTCTCTGCGGGCATCGGAGAGCCTCCCCAGTTTGACGAGCGCGTTACCGAGGCTGTTGAGCATCCCGACGTAGTTGCTCCAGAGTTCATGGCGTTCGAAAACCGCGCTGGCCTCACGGAAGGCATCGGCCGCCTCCAGCCACCGACCCATCTGGAAAAGCGCCATTCCTTCGGCACCCCGCGCGCGTGCCTGCTCGTCCTCGAGGCAAAGAGCCGCGAAGGTTGCATTAGCGCGACGAGCGAGCGTCAAGGCTTCAGCCCCGTGACCCGTGAAGAACCGGCGCTGCGCCTCAAAGTTTTCCGCTCGGGCCTTGCCAGGTTCGTCGCCAAGGGCCAAGAAGCCCTGATAGGCAAGATTGAAGTGGGATCCCGCCAGTTCAAGGTCTCCGGTCCAGAGCCGCGTCTGCCCAGCGAGAAGATGCGCTTGCGCCTTCAGTAGCAAGAGGGGCACGACTCGCTCGGTATCGCTGACCCCCTCGACTGATCCGTCGACCGCCTCTCGAAGCAGGACAAGTACGTCGTCGGCGAACAACATAAACCGGGAGGGGTTTTCAGCCGTTTCCCAACCCGCTCCCTGCAGGGCATAAAGAAGAGCCAAGCGCTGCGACAGGTTACCGGTAACGTACTGCAAAAGAAGCGCCTTCGGAACCTGTGCCGCATCCCTTACCGTCTGCAGCACCAGCGCACTGAGGCCAACTCCCTGCTCGGAAGCCTCAACCGCCCTTGTGAGCTCGGAGAGTGTCAGGTGGCGGCTTCGTCCCGGCTTCACTCTTCCTGGCATTTGGAATGGGTCTCCGGCCTGGAGCTCCAGGATCTCAAAGTCGGCTCTGGAAGCTGGGTCCTTCCCCATGGCGACAAGCGCCCGGTCCAGCTTCTCAATTTCAGTCAAAGTTGTCTGGCACTTTGTGCAGGTCTGAACGTGCCCTCCGACCACACCAAACTCCTCCCCGTTGAGCTCGCCTGATGCATAGCGCAGCAACGCGAAGTCGTCCAAGTGGTTGTATCTCAGGCTAGGCATGCGCGTAGTCGTTTCAAACACCGGCTGATTGTCTTCGTAATCCCGGAATATGCGAGCGTTATCCGGGCCGCGGAAGCTTTCAAGCTTTGCCCCTCAAAGTAGCGGGCCTTGAGCACCTTCCGACATGTCGGCGAAATCAAGTGAAGTGCCTGTCGAAGGAAGACTTGCTGATCGAGGTCAACCTCCGGCGTCCCCGTTCCAGTCTCCAAGATATCCTCACGAACAGGCTCGATCTCGCCATGCGATCGCTGCGCACGAACGTAGTGGCTGCAGCGAAAGCGCAAGACGGCACGGAGATACGCGTGAGGTCGTCGCACAACTTGGCGCTGGCGAAGCAGATCCACCGCCACATCTTGCAACAGATCCTCGGCTTGATCTTTGGAAATGCCGTAGCGCGCCTGCGCCATGAGAAGCAGCTTGCGGCGCTCCTCCAAATCCAAGAGGAGGGTCTCGACGACCCGTCTAGGTGTCGTGGGCGCTTCGGTCAACATGGAACAAGAACTGCGTCGATTCTACCTCGCGAAGGAAAGGGTTCCCCTGATTTCGGGGTTCATCGAATTACCCCAGTGAGAATCGGCCGCCACTGCTCCAGGTCCAAAAAAGGGCCGGCAAAGGCGACCCTGCCCTGGACGGACTACCGCCGGGAACCTCCCACGGGCGTTAGGGATTTGCAGGACGCGTTCCTTAGGTTTCTTTAACAATCAGCACGACCAGCCATCAGCCCGTGGCAGAAGCTCCCTGCGAAACTACAAATAGAGAGTTCCTCCAAGTAGACGAACCACCAGGAAACCGGTGCAAGTCACTGACAGATTAGGGGCTTAGCCCTCGAATTTGCCACCTCGGCAGAAAAGACTTGTCGCGGAGTGTCCCTATCCGAGCCCGTTCAAGGCACTTCATTAGGTAACGGCGCACAGATGTCAGCCCACTACGGCGAGAAGGTCTTGAGTGCCCGGGAGTGGCTCGAGGAGCCAGATCTGTCCCGCCTTGTGAACCGTGTCGCAGCGCGATACGGCATCGGACCGGCTGACCTGCAGGACCTCCTGCAGGAGACGAGAATCGCCCTTTGGGAGGCCGAGTCGACGGCAACCTTCGGATCTGCCTGGGTTTGGAGAGTGGCATCGAATAAGGCTGTGAGTCTCGTCCGCAAAGTGACGCGCGCCAGGGCGCGCGACCGAATACTTGCCTTTTCCTACGAGCCCAACAGGCGTGATCCGGAGCTTGAGCCACTGCTTCGAGCGCGCATCACCGACCTCCCAACCGAGCTCCGTGAGTTCTACGACCTCCACTACGTCCAGGGCTGGAGCGAGCGTGAAACCGCCAGCCGGCTAAACCTCTGTCGAGCAAGCGTGCGATGGCTCGACCACCGCTGTCGTCGAGCTATCACCGGCCCGAGGCCCAACGGGTTAAGGCGCGCCGTAACTTACTGAAAGAAATGGGCCAGAATCAGCATTCAACTAGGCAACTTCGAGGAATTGGCGGCAGGCGGATACGTGGCTCTGCTCGACAGAAGAAGGCGGGACGGTGCCTTCCCTGGAAGTCTCATGCGGACCAGTGTGAGAGCTTGGCAAGCGCCTCAGAAGAAGGCCTGTCGAGGTTCGCCGGGCTAGGTGATCGCCCGATCTCACCCAGACCCCGGGGAAGGTTCGGGAGGTCCTTGCGGCAGGAGACGCGTTCCTCAACTGGAACGATTCGACCGGGGCAGCGGCCGACAGGAAGGCAAAATGGATGGCGCTGGCAGGCTCGTGCCTGTCGCGAAGGGCGGGCCCTGTTTCCAAGTCCCGAACCGCGTGGCGTCCGGACTCTCCACCTTTTTCGGTTCTTCCCGCAGGGCCTCATCCTCCGACTAAGACGCAATGTGTATTTCGGGCTCCGTTGGCAGAAATGGTGGCAATGCCGCGAGCGATGTCAAGACGGTTCAGCTCCTGTTAAACCTCGATGCTGCAACATTTGCCGCCGAGTTATCGCTCGCGGTTGATGGCGTCATGGGCGATGAGACTGCAAGCGCGATCGAGTCATTTCAGGCCAATGCGATGGGGTTGCCTACTCCGGATGGGCAGGTCGAGCCCGGGAGCCCGACACTCGAGGCCCTGGCTGCGCAGATGCCGCCAGGGCTTTCGGCGGACAAAGTCCAAGGCATCATGATCAACGCCGGCGGCCTGAGAGTCACCACGTTCGCCGGCCCGCTGATCACGAAAATGGCGGCCCGAGCCATAGACTCCCCGCCGCGCGAAGCACACTTCCTCGCTCAGATCGGACATGAGAGCGGCGAGCTGCGGTACACCCAAGAAATCGCGAGCGGCGCGGCCTACCAAGGCCGGCGAGACCTCGGAAATACCGAGCCCGGCGACGGACGCCGATTCAAAGGCAGGGGGCTGATCCAGCTGACCGGCCGTGCGAACTACAGGGCTTACGGTAACGCCATCGGCATCGATCTGTTGAGCGGCGACAGCTGCCGACTCCTCGACACCGATCCGAATCTAGCCGTGGACGTCGCTGGCTGGTTCTGGCAGAGCCACGGCCTTAACGCGCTCGCCGACCAGGATGACATCGAGGGGATCACGCGGCGGATCAACGGCGGCTTGAACGGGCTTGAGAATCGGAAGCGTCTGCTCGGTCGAGCGAAATTCTTCCTGGCCGTATAGCCTTGAGCTGGCTTCAGGTGAGCAGGCGATCTGGGCTTCCCTTTCGGGGGCGCAGCCGTCCGCCTTTTCGCGGTAGAGGACTTCAGGTGCCTGCCGGGACCGGGCCGATGCGGCTACCGAGACTCGGGTACCAGAGATCATCAGGACTCGTGTCGTCGTCTTTGATACCCGGGGCAAACTTCGCATGGTGCCCGAGGACATCGGTATAGACCGTCTGGACGAAGGCACTGCAGAAGAGCAGGTTCTTACCGCCGGGCGGCGTTATCGCGCCGCCCGAAATCAGTCTGATGAGCTCGCGAAGAAGCCCTGGGAAGTCGTAGTGATAGGGCTTCCATTTGGCGTCCGACGCATCGGTCACGATTGCTTGCCGCTGTGACGGGAGGAGGTCCGGAAGCCATTTGACGCCCCAGCGGTTAACCCGAGGGTCATCGTAGTCGCCGATCCGGCCGCGGCAGACGCCGCTGTTGACGTCTTTGTGCCAGATGATCTTGATGGGATCCGCATGATCCTGGTCCCAAATGACCTTGTTGTCCTTGCTGCGTACCGAGCACTCCACGAGGCTCGTGGTGGGTCCGTTGAACGGCTCAGCGAGCAGAAACGTGTGGGACCAGGGGCTCGGGGTGCCACGATGGTAGTCCCCGGCGGCCATAGCCTGCTCGATAAGGTGATCGAGCGTTCGGTCGAGGGCGACGAAAACTATCGCCCCTTCAAATAGAGCCGGATCTCCCGCCTGGTCAGCGGCTTGCTGCAAGAACTCAGAGAGCCGTTTCGGCGCGCCCATCTTCAACCCCCATCCCGTTCCCGCTGCGGTCGCCGGTCACGTTGCACGTCAAGATCATGCCGTTGGCGCACCACCTTCTTTGAATAAAAGTCGCCTCAGATCGGGCCGGTGGGCCAATGCCAAGCGAAAAAGACTCGGCGAGGAAGCCAAGATCGATCCTCCCGGCCCCTTCCTGAAGGGCTTTCCGGAGGGGTGTCGGCGGGAAGGCTCCAAGGGGGCCGGTGGCCGACCGGCAAGAGCAGAAGTGCCACTCAGCAAGAGATTCTCTAGTCCACTCACCTTTTCGCCGGCGACTTCAATGCAGAGGGGATCTTGCATTCAGATCGATCCGATCGATCACGCGCAACCGTTCTACGGAGGCTGAGCAGGCCGCCGTGGCTCGCTAATCAAGAAGGCACTCAAATGAACAAACGCTTCCTCTGCATCCTCATCCTATTCGCCCTTCCCGCGGCTACCCTCCTCCTCGGCCAAGAGCACGAGAGCCAATTCGAGTTCACGGAGAGTTTCCTCAAGGACTGGGCCAACCAACCAGTCCGAGATATCGCCGTGAAACTCGACTGCGCGGGACCGGTCCATCCCGCGGCACAGGACTGCGAACTGCACATCGGCGCGCAGCTTGCCGACCCGAGCATCGGCGACTTCCAGGGCGTCGTGCTCGAACCGCCGAGCATCTGCGTCGACGGCGGCACTACGTGGCGTACAAAAATCAACGGGTTCCATGGCCAGTCGTGCGTCGGCCACGGCTTCCTTCGAGCCTGGCCGGAACATCTGACGACCGGAAGCGGATGCTCCAACCCCAACCACATCCTCGAAGTCCACCCCATGTTGACGCTCAAATGCGGCACAGGAGCCCCTCTCGACTTCACCAGCGGCCTCCGCGTGGTCGACGGGCTCGGGTACAAGGACCCAACGATCGTGAACAAGATGCTGAGCTTTCAGCTCTGGGTCTGCCGTACCTGTACATCTTCGGGTGGAGAACTGTCTCCTCTCGCGTTCGACTACTCATTCGGAAAGACCGGCACTAGAGGTCAGGCTTCGAACTTCGCGAGATTTCGTGCGCGCGTCATTCCCAGTACCATCCGGCCGGAACAGGGAAAGACCCTCCAAGGCTTCGCCACCGCGATCGCCCGGGTGCTCCCGATCAACCAGCAGGGCAACGCCACCGGCAGTCGAATGACGCTCCTTAAACTCTATGCCCTCGAGGGCAGCGCCTTCTACACGACCCTTCTCGACATGCGCGGGGCCGCCAACGCCTCAGATCTCGACCTGATCGGCATTTTCACGATCGACCCGTTCAGCGTCCTCAAGGTGCTCGAGCATCCGACCGAGGATCAGTGGATGCCCGTGCCCTACCCGGTGGCACTCGTTGTCTTCGGCACGAACGAGTAGCAAGCCGCGCCGCGGGCCGGGTGCCGGGAGTACTGCGAATATGCCGCTGGATGACATCAAGCACGTCATCGTCCTGATGCTCGAGAACCGGTCCTTCGACCACCTGCTGGGAGCGCTCCAACCGGAGCTCGGCTTTGACGGCATCGACCCGGCGAAGCCTCCCCGCACGAACAGCGTGGACGGGAAGTCCTATGCGCAGCTGCCGGGCGCGATGCGCGCTCTCGTCAACGACCCCAAGCACGAGCTCATAAACGTGCTCGAGCAGATCAAGCCGGACGCCGCCGGGCAAGCCAACGGGGGCTTTGCTGCCGATTACTCCCGCGCCTACCCCAACGCACCGGATGCCTGGGGTGAGGTCATGAAATACCACGACGTGGATACGCTTCCCGCACTGCACACCCTCGCCCGAAATTTCACGGTTTGCGATCGGTGGTTCTCGTCACTTCCCGGCCCCACCTGGCCCAACCGGTTCTTCGTCCATAGCGGAACGTCGCTCGGGCGGGTCACGATGCCGGAAGGGCTCTTCAACCTTAACTTCCACTGGTACGACCAGACGACCCTCTACGACCGGTTGAACGATGCCAAGGTTGACTGGAAGATCTATCATGGCGACATCCCGCAGTCCCTCCTTCTCGTCCACCAGCTCCTTCCCCAGAACATCCGGAACTACCATCCGCTGCGTAACTTTTTCGCCGACGCTGCCGATGATGCGAAGAAGTTTCCGGACTACGCCTTCATCGAACCCGAGTACACGACTCCCGGCCAGAGCGACGACCACCCACCCCACGACATTTTGAACGGCGATCGCCTGATCGCCAACGTCTACACCGCGCTACGCCACAACGACGCGCTCTGGAAGTCGTCCCTCCTGGTCGTCCTGTGGGACGAGCACGGCGGGTTCTACGACCACGTAACGCCGCCGGCCGCCGTCCCGCCCGATCACCACCTTGAGGATTACGGCTTCAACCAGTACGGCGTTCGCGTGCCGGCACTGCTCATCTCGCCCTGGACCCCGCGGGGGACTTGCAGCGAGATCTTCGACCACACGAGCATCCTGCGGTTTGCGATTGACAGGTGGAAGCTCGTGTCTCTTGGCAATCGGACCTTCAAGGCCAACAGCATTGCCAAGGCCTTCAAGCCAGTCAGCCAAGCTTCGAATGCCCCTACGGAGCTTCACGTAGTTGCGGCCTCGGCACCCCCATTGGGCGCGAAGTCCTCTCAGGAGCTCAACGCGAACCAGAATGGCCTCGTCGCGTACAGCCAATACCTCGCGACGATGGTCCCCGACGACCCCATGCGGGCTACTGAACGCACGGCCTTCATGATGACGAGTGCGCAGGCTCAGACCGATACGGCCTACGACCACTTCGACCGATTCATGACTTACAAGAAGCAGGAAGCCGCGCAATCGAAGACGGGCGATGGCCCGACGGCCCCCGGCAGGTAAAGCGCTGTGCGGGCAGGCATACGTTCGCTCTACGTTCCGGTCAGTTGCGCTCTCCCGCGTCACCTGACCTACCTCCACGCTTACCCGGGTTCCTCGGTGCCGGCATGCGTACGACGGCGCGATACAGGCAGAGGTATGACACGGCGACTTCGGACCGGACGCACGAAGGCCCTTGCGCTCGGATCCCGCATCTTGACGGCGCTTCTCAGGCTTGCAACCGCGCTCCTTCTTTCCCTGTCCCCTGTCAGGCCCCTGGCTGCCCAGTCAACCGATGTCAGCCTTGAACTGGACTCCAAGAAGCTTGAGGGGGGCAGTGAGTTCCAGTTCCTCACCCAGAGTTCTGCTCAGGAGAACAGCCTGCCTTTCTCTCTCCAGGATGATGCGGTTCGTGCTGCGAACACCCCGGTCTATTCCCTGGCCATCAACCTGAACACGATCCATCTGGACAAGTACCAGACGTATTTTCATTACGACTTCTACGTCTTCCCGAAAGCAAGCCCATCGGCGATCACCCACTTTTTCGTCATCGGAAAGCCTATCGGACCCTTTCCGGATCGGATGGCGGACGTTTCATTCCGTGTCGGGCCCTCCTCGTCGGCAGAAGCCGGCAGCATCACGTTGCCGGTGGTAAGCACGGCAGGAGAAGCCGTTCTCGTGCCGCCGGAGTTTCCTAAGGCCCAAGACATCCCACTTTCGGGAACAGGAGTGGTCATCCTGCGTCTCGAGAACCGTTTGACGAACCTCCCGTTGACAATACGGAACACCAGCGCCGCCGTGCCCCACAACAGTTATTGGCAGGTCGTCGAGCTGCACAACGGAACGCCACGCAACGCAGGCGAGCTGGTCCTCACCCCGCAGGGGGTATCGGAGGGTAAGCTTACGCTGTATCTCGTGCCCAAGACCTTTTCGGCGGTCGCGGCATCCTTCCTTCCACTTTCCGCGCGCCCCTCTCACGACACGATCGCCGTAACGCTGGATTGCGCGACCCTCGGTGGCGCGATCCACTCCGTACCCTTTAACGTGCCGATTCGGTTTTCCCCGTGGGGGCCGACCCTCTTCTTGGCAGCCGCGGTGGGGGCTTTGCTGGGATCGGTAATTCCGCCCCTTACGGTCACAGGGCGTGCCTGGAGCGCATGGCCACGGGCGCTCGCGGTTGCCGTACTCTTTGCCCTTCTCGCCGAAGGGATCGCGCTTCTGCTCGCCTCGGCCGGCAGCCAGGTCAGGCTCGTCGGCGTCGATCTCGACCCCTACCAATTGCTGCCGGCGGCCGTCATCGGCTGCATCGTGGGCGTGACTGGCTTCAAGACAGCGGACAAGTTTCCGACGCTTTTTGGGACGCGCTGACTGATCATGCATCTGCTTCGAGTCGGAGCCTTAAGCATTCTGCTTTGCGCCGTTGCGCCCGAGCTCCACCCCATGCTGGTCGATGCCGTGCACCCCTCCGCGCTAGCGATTACGGCGGGCGGCGAGATCATCGTCCTCGATCCCGGCCGTGGGCTCTTCGGCTTCCGCCCGGAACGCATCGTGCTGAGGCCCATCGTGGCCGGTTTCGGCGAGTACAGGGGCGTGGATCTCGCCACGGCGAACCTGGACGGCCGCGGAGTCATCTTCGTCACCATGCTTCGCCGGCAGGCAGGAGCGGAAACTTCCAGGCTCGTCGAATACGACGAACAGGGCCGGCAGCTCGCGTCATGGCCCATGCCAGGCCCCGCAGTCCTGTTTGCGGGTGTGGCGATCGATACTGCTGAGCGCCGAGCGTACCTGGCCAACGCCCGAACCGCCGAAGTCCTGATGCTCCCCTTAACCGGTTCCCAGGCCGGCCCTACCGTGGTCAGCCCGACCGTGGTTGCGAAACTCAAAGGGGAAGGGTTTGGTCCCCTGGCCATAGACGTCGCGCATCGCCGATTACTGGTTGGAGCGCCGGTTGAAGGCGCCGTTTACGTTTTCGGCATGAATGGCGGGGTGCAATCGAAGCTCAAGCTTGCCGGCGACGCGGTTGCGCTGGCATTGGACCGCTCCGGAAGCCGTCTGTTCCTCCTCGATAGTGCAGCCCATTACGTTCGGTCCGCCGACCTGCGGGCCTCCGAGCCGAAACTCTTGGTCTTCGGGAAGACCCTGCAGCTAAAGGAGCCTCGGGGACTGGTCGTGGCTCCGGATGGCACCCTCTGGATCGCCGATGCAACCGGCGGCGCCCTGGCCGCGGTTTCGAGCGATGGCACATCCAACCGCATCGTCCGACTGGTAAACCAGTACCGTTAATGCCGGGGACGCCGGCGGATGGATCGCTGCCGCGGAGGGTGCCAGGAGCGACGAGAGTTCCCGTGCAGCCGTTGCAGCGGATCCAGAAGCTCGAGAGTCATTCTGAGGACCGCCTCCACAGGAGGGGCTGCGGAGGGTGTGGGAAGTTCGCCGGGGCTTTGGATGTCTTCCCGGGTGTCTCGACCGCCTGGAGTTCATGGGGAGTTCATTCTCGGGGGGAAAGGCGCCGTCCAGAGGGCTTTGACTGCCTGCGGGGCAGGCAGGTTATCGGAGGACTCGCTGGAAGGGTCTCCAGAAAAAGAGCCGTGTCGTTTCCAAGGTGACCTGAGAGGCGACTTGGGCTTTTCTTGCAAGCTCCAGGACGCCTGAATCTAAGTTCCAGCCCACCTAAATACTGATCCGTAATGGCTTAGATACCAAGGGCTCCAGGCAGAGAGAAGAGGGCGACCGCATGCAAGAAATAATCGATCCGAATACATAGCGAATCTGGCGGGCGAGAGCGATTAGGGAAGTAACTCGGCTTAATTGGGAGGCTGGGAGGCCCGGCTCCGAAAGATCTCTATAGCCCAAGATCGCCTCCCCGGGCGACAACACAATAGGTACATCTCAAGAGACTCCGCGAACGGGCGGGTAGGAAATGGGTGTCGATGGAGCTTCGTTGGCGAGTTTTCCGAAGCGCGAACGTCGACCGCGGCTGCGCTCGCAGCCCGAAGGTGGATGCTTCTGCCCTCAAGGTCAGCTGGCTTATCGATACTCGTCAGCGTGTCCACGGAGACGCGGTCATGATCGAACTGGGCCTCGGGACGCACCGAAGGCGAACCTAACGAATTTGAGAGGCATTTGCGTTCGTATGCTCCCCTGCCCCACATCGAGAGGGGTCAGCCGACCTCCGCACATCCCGCAGGGCTCTCGACAGCCAAGAGCAGTGAGCCGTTTCTAGTGAAGACATTCCCTGCTGAGACGAGTCCCACCTCATGCCGCGACGCCAAGCCTTCGTCGATCGCATGGAGGGCTCCGATCGTTCGGCGCATCCGGTCCCTGCTTCACTCAGGCCGATATCGTCACCGCCGTCATCCGAGGGTCGAGGACTGCGTCAAGGCGGCCGTGTCGCTGTTCACCACTCTGCGCCGGGCAGGCGCCTCGTCCAGCGATATCTGGATCGCGGTTGGGCGTCTCATGCACGGAAACATATCTGTCGATCATTCGTGGGTCGTGCAGCGAAGTAGCGGCAACTGGTGGGTGCAGGATCCCACCGGAATCGGGTCGTGCGCCATCCACCGCGCCGCGAACACGCAGTATGCGCCGTTAGCTTTTCTGGACGAGGAGCGCCTGGTGCTTGCCGGTCGCCCCGGCCTCCTCAAAGGACTTGCGCCGGCATTCTTCTGGGATGTGCACCTGGGAATCGTCAATCGTGCACTTGACGGCCTCGTTGGCCAGCCGGAGATTGCCGCGATAAATGCGATGAACTACCAAGCGGACACCAACGGGTACGACCCTCGCGAACACTGCGACGATGGCGCCCTGCTCGAGAGTCTCCAGCTTGCGGAGGATCGGCTCGCGTGGCACGACAACACAACTCCCAAGCAGACGGTGGTTGACGCGCCCAGGACGGTGGCCTACGGGCTCGCCTACCATGCGATCGCAGATCTCTATGCCCATACTAACTTCGTGCCCGCTGCGGCTGCGTTCTACGGCGGCCTGAACCAGGCTAAGGCTTTTGATCTGGCATGCACGGACGCGGAGTTTCTCGAATTCCTCCAGAGCCCCTCCTGGTCAAATGAAATGCTCTGGCTCCCTCCCAAAGGCTACTCTTGCAAGCCGTTCCCATTCTCTGAGAGCGCCCGTCATGCCCTGGTCAGCGGCGCGTACCCCCAGACTCCTGGACACCCCAAGGATGGGTGGTATGGTCGCGACGAACTGCCAATCCACGACCAGTTCGCGATCGATCAGCCGGATTCCGCTCTCGTCCATGAAGACCCGATCGTCCCTCGAGAGCACCCGTTCGCTTTCCCTTATGTCTGGGGACCTCAGTTCGCCGCTCGCGAGCGTTTGGCGACGGAGCACCTCCGGCGAGTCGCTCAGCGACTACAGAGTGGCGACCCCAACCCGCTGCTTGGAACATCACTCAACGCGACCGGAAGTCTTTTCTTGCCCGAGTGGACTCTGCAAACCGGGCAACGCTTAAGCGGAGTCGCTTTCCCCCAGCGCGACTCCGAAGGCCGACCAGTGCAGCCATGGGGCCCGTGACCATGATTGGCGTTTTCGAGCGCCCGAGCCTATCGCGGAAGGGCCACGGTTTATCCCGGCCAATCCACTCCTTTCAACTCGCCATCGAGAGACCCGGCGCGTCGCTAGATGCACACTGAAGAAAGCATCGAACAATGATGTCGCCGGAATGACGGACGTTGAGGCTTACGTAGGCGAGTACGACCGGTTCCGGAAGTCAACCGTCTACTCGAGTGGCTTGAGCCTTCTCATGGCTGCTGCAGCACGCCTTCCTGCTTGGGAGGTCAGCTCTCCTGTTGGGTGGCTCGTTGGTTCTGTAAATGTTAGCTTCCTGCCGGTCTTCGGACCGATCTTCGTGTTCGGAGCGTTTACGTACACATACCTCTCACTTCTTGACCTCGCCCGACTACGTAACGCACTCCTTGGAGCGTCTTTCCCCGAGTCCACCCAAGTTATCCTGCAGACCCCCTGGATTCACTTCCATGGAAGTCCCAAGACGCTGCCGCGGCGGGTTGCCCGCCTAGCTGCGCAAATCTGGTGTCTCTTCGTCCCGCTGCTCGCCTATCTCATTCTTCTCGCGTCGTTCTTTCGTTCGACCGGACCGACCTGACTCCGACCCCGGCCGAGTCGCACAGATAGGAGATCTGCTGGTTGGGCGTGGAAGTTGGCTTGGCTTTCGACCCCTTGCGCCATCTATTCAAGACAACCTCAAGGCCGCCGCCCAGGCTTCCGACGATAAGGAGAAGGCCCGGCTTCGCCGGCTGGCGAATAGCCTACCCTGGATTTATCCACCTTGGCAGATATGGGCCTATCTGGCTGGTTTGACGTTGCTCGCATTGATGGCGGCATCGGCAGCACAGATACTCCGTCAGCCTGACGCGGCCTCCGGTGAGGCGAGCAGACAGTGAGAACTGCGACGTTAGTGTGCATCTTGGCTCTCTGGCATGTCAACCTAACCGCCGACATCGAGATCACCGCCACACCACGGCTACTGGAAACGCTCGTCTCCACGAATCTGTTCAAGCAAGGGGGCCGGCTCTACATTCAGGGGAGCCCAGACTCCCCATGCTATCTTTTCCTGGAGAGCCCGCGCGTCCGCATCGAGCCGCCCCGAATTATTCTCGGAGCACACCTGACAGGACGGGTCGGTGTTGTAGTCGCCGACGGATGTGTCGGTGCCGGCGAGTCTTTCAACATTACCTTGTCAGCGCTGCCGTTCGCCCAAGGCTCGCGGGTTGGTCTAAGAAATATCGAATTAGCCTCCGCCAGGTATCAGCCACTCATCTGGGCGGCGCTCAGGATCGGAGACCAAAGGTCTTTTGACACTGACCTCGGGGATGCGGTCGCACGACTCCTACGAAGCGTGGAACTCCAGCCGTATGATCTAACGGTGACGTCGCTAGCGGTTGGGAGACTGACCGTTCAATCCGGGGCTCTTCGCTTAGGCTTTGATGGCCGGATCGGCTCACAGCACTAATTCGGGGCAGAATAGCTCAGAGAACTGAGGCGACTCCAGATGCAGACCAGACACAAAGAGCTGACACTCACGACGGCTCTTGCGGCTATTCGTTCGGGTCATGTCTCAATCGAGCAAGTGCTTCGGATCGCGCTTCGTGATCATCGCGAGCTTCGTCAACGCATCGCCACGCCCATCGCAAAGCCCCTGCAGCGAGCGCACCTACACGCGGCTCGCAGACTTCCGCCGACTGTCGTCCGTCTCGCACTCAAGCGAGTGCGGCGTATCACTGCGGACACCGATATCCTCTCCGTCCATTGGGGAGCGGAAAACAGCCTTGGTAATCCGACAGGCCGTGTCGGTGTAGTTGCGCTGGTACGCCGCAAGCAGGCCATCGACAAGATCCCTCAGCGACTACGTCTTCCGTCACAAGTCCAGGTAAAGATCAAGAACCGTACGTACAGCGTCCCGGTTGATGTCCAGGTAGCCAGCGCTCCCGGCACCCTGCACGCGTCAGATACAGTCAGGCCGGGCCAGCACGCCGCCGTTACTACGAATGGCGAATCTGGCGCCTCCGGCACTCTGGGGGCTATCATTCCATCCTCGAGCGCCGGATCGGCGATTGCCGTTCTGGCTGGACACGTCGCAGGTCGACAAGCCAGCGCCGTCAGCGCGGTGGCAATCACCGGCGACGTCCTATCTCTGGGTACCGTTACTACGGTCGTCGACGATGTCGATGGCGCTGCGGCCGGACCGATCGGCAGCGACGCCATTGCTGCCCTTTCGGGCAACCCGGTCGGCTTTCGTGATCCGACCCCTGGCGACGTCAACTTGCAGGTGTATGCCCTTCTGGTCCACGATTATCGACCCGTGCCAACTTATGTCTCCGATGTCGGAGCGACAGCTACCTTCCGGGACTCGGAGGGCGAGCGCCTTCTTCACGGCCTTTGCGCCCTGTCACCACCCATTACCGAGCCAGGAGATAGTGGTGCGCCGGTCGTTGACTTTGCTGGCGAGGTGATTGGATTTGTTGTCGGGCTTTACCAGAACAAAACGTACATCGTCCCTGCAAGGAGAGTGATCAATGCACTTACCTCAACGCCTTAGTCTGATCGCTGGCCTGCTTCTTCTAACCGCATCCGCCTTGGTTGCGGAGACTCGCCAGTTCTTGCTAATCAAAGCTGACGGAGCTTGGAGACTTACAGCGCAGCCTCCAGATCCCGCTCCACAGGGCCAGCTCATTGTCACGGTAAAAGGAATCGGCGATCCGCCGGCACCCGCCTTCACTCTCTCATACCGTACCAAGGCCACGCAACAGCCAACCACGGTTGCTTTGGCGCCAATCCCGGTTGACAAGTCTACATGGACAACCGCCCTATCCTTGGCGGACACAGATACGACGCAGGATTTTAGCCTTAGCGTGACCGTCGGCGGCACTGCGCTTGCCGCGTTGGCATTTCGTACTTCGACCGGCTCTGCGCCCTCAGGCGGTCTCACCCAACTCGACATCGCTGCCGCAAGCTGGTGGCAGGCGTCGCGCGCACAGCAGATTGCACTCGTGAGTAGAGCGGGTGTCGAACCGGGCGCCCGCATCCTCGTGCACTTGCCGTCCGGGGATCCCGCAGAGTCATTCCCCGCGAGCGTTCCAGAACCCGGGGCATTTCAAGTGTACTACATCATGCCTTTGGCTCCCAGCCGGAGTGCAGAGGTGAGTGTTGAGTCCTGTCCGACGGTAACCCCGTTTCGCACACAGGGCACCTTCGATTTCGGCGCGTTCCAATCGAAGGAGAATCAGTTTGTACTGGTTCCGGTGGGGCAGGCCTTCACGTGCGGCGCCGGTAGCATGGTCTACCAATTCAAGACCACCCAGCGGGACAAGCCTGACGACGCGACGCAGCGCAGCGTTACGATTCGGATTCGGCCAGTCTACCATCTCCTCGCAACGATCGGATACGGCTTCGACAGCACACGAGCGCCCTCGTTTAGCATCGAGAACGGCAAGATCGCTGGTCACAAAGACGCCATAGGTACAGGCCTGCGTGCGGGGTTCATCTGGGCACCCTTCGGCGTTGACTACGAGCATGTTCGCTGGTGGCAGACATTTGCTAACCTGTGCTTCCTGGTAGATCCCAAGACTCCCACCGAAGACTTCAGCGTCGGCCTGGCCTTCACTCGAACAGGGGGCATCTCGCTCGCGATCGGCGTAAGCTTCCACCGCGTAACAGCGCTAAACGGCGTTAAAGAAGGTGACCCCTTCACTGGACCAGGTGACATTCCTACCCAGAAGCGATGGTCCAATGCGGGCGGCCAGGGCGTGTTCATCGGTTTCGCGATGGACAAGACGGTCTTCACCGCCGCTAAGAGCCTCTTCGGGGCGAAGTAGGAGAAGTGTGAGTCACACCTCGGCATCACCTATCGGGCGCCCGGCCTTTCGGCGATTAATGCCTGCCATTGACGACGATGCACACCTATAGCCTGATGTAGGGCTGGCTCAAGGAGACGTGTACTATGAAATGCTGTCGACGTCTTGTTCCCGCTGTCGTACTGGTGCTCGTTGCTGCAACGTCCTCCGGGAAAGCGGATCAGACCCCCTCCCCCGCGCCGCCGCCGCAGGTGCCTTCGGCTGACAGGACAAGACCAGCCCCGGAAGCCCTGGTGCTATCCAAACGGGAGCCTTTCATCGTCGTAACGCCATCGGAACTCGACTTCGGCACACAGGTAGTGGGGTCCACCAGCCTAGTCCAAACGCTTAAGCTGACTGGCGCAGAGGGTGCAAGTGTTACGATTGAGAGCACAAGTGGCGACTTCGCCGCTGCCTTCACCACGCCACCCTCTAAGACCTGCGATCTCGGAGGCCCGGGATTCTGCGCTATCAGTGTTACCTTCGCGCCAAAGCAATTGGGGCCGACCACCGCCTCCATTAGCCTAGCCATCAGAGCTAAAGAGGGCCCGGCAGCTGCAATGGCCATTCTGCTGAAGGGCAAGGGCGTCGCGAGCTGCGCCCCCGCGTTCGCATTCTTTGGCGGCGATTGGCTTGGCTCGGTCAGTCCCGTGCTCCTTGTCATACTCGCTTATCTCGTGGGTCTCATCCTCGTTCGCTGGCACATGATCGCACACCCCACGCGTGATCTCTTGCGGGTGGAGATTGAGGCGGTCGCACAGCGCGTTAAGGCTCTTCCCCCGTCCGCAGGTCAGCCCGCGCCGAAATCAGATCATATTGAGGCGCTCCTTCAATGTGCACGTCAGTTGATCAACGAGCGCGACAGGCTGACCAGGCTACTCGACCCCCTCTTCTGGACGCGCGGACAAGAGCTGGCCGCGTGGGGCTACGTTCACGAAGCGGAGACGCAGCTGGCATCGTTGCTTCCCGCCGAGGAAGCTCGTGCGGCTTTGGAAAAGGCCCAAGCGGAACTTCGCCAGGAAGGCAGCCCAGTTGCCCTAGACTTGGCTGAGCGAAGTCATATCGCATTAGCTGCGGCTCCAGGACAGCAGGCTCCGGCTGGCGATCCTGCTGCTGCCGTGCTATTGCTCGCACGTTGGCGGGCACTTTTAGGCGATGCGCTAGGCCTTCTCTACGACAGCAAGGATACGAGCTTCGCTACGCTAGTCAGCTGGCATAACAAGACCATGTGGTTGATCGGTTGCGGTCTCTTACTCATCGTTTCGCTCGCTGCGGCCTTGGGAAACGGGATCCTCTTTCTTGTCGGTGCCACAGGGGGCTTGCTTAGCCGCCTGAGCCGGTCCCTCTACCGGGCCGACGTTCCAACGGACTACGGCGCGTCTTGGACAACATTATTCCTAAGCCCGGTCGTCGGTGCCCTGGCGGGATGGTCAGGCATACTTCTGATCATTATGGGAGCCCAGAGCAAGCTCCTCGGAACCGCGTTCAACCTACTCGACTGGTGTAACCCCTATAACCCTGTTGCGCTCGGCCTTGCTCTTCTTTTCGGTGTTTCCGAGAGAGCTTTTGATGGAATTCTCAGCCAGCTTGAAACCAAGGTCCAGTCCCAAACTGGTACCCCGCAAGCATCGCAGCCGGCGGCACTGAGCATCGCTACTGCCGCCACCCTTCGGAACGGGACGACCGGCCAAGTCTACGATCAGAGTCTCTTGGTAACTGGAGGAAAGCCTCCTTATAAGTGGACGCTCGGGAGCGGAATGCTACCTGCTGGCTTGAACCTCGAACCCGCAGGCCGGATCAGCGGCACGCCGACCGCCGCGGGCGTGGGCACAGCGAAGTTCACATTGCAGGTTACCGATGCGACGTCACAGATCAAGGCACAAGACTTTACCATCGAGGTGGCCTAGAGACACCGGGAGTTCGGCGTTGAGGTTAATCGGTTGGCACTCATCGATGTCGAACTTGCCCCTAGTTGACGGTACTATTCGTCGCTCTTTCAGCTCGGCGGGGCAACAAGGCTTATTACTGGGCCACCCGATCTCCCGGCGGGAATTGTTCTACTGCTTGACCTGGACCTGGTGACGGCTGCGATAACCGATGAAACTGAATCGCCGCCTCTTAGTCAGCGCCGGCGGCCTGTTGGACAGCATCCGCCGCCGCTTCGATGTCCGGAGGCGTAACGATAACGTATTCCCAGCGCGTGGTCCTCGACCATTATATTATAATAGGACCCTGAAAGGACACTATGGCTAAGGAAGTCCTAGATATCGTAGATACTGCTGTCAAAGTCGGGCTGGGTGCCATTATCAGTGGCGGTGCTACCTATTACGTAACGCGCTTGAAGCAAAGCGCAGAGACGACGCGAGACTACAGGCAGCACAAATGGCAGATCCTTGAAGGTGCCCTTGACGATGCAACTGGTTACATGCTCGAGCTGGGGACTTTGTTCGCGACGCTCGACGGACTGAGGAGGGATAACCCGGAAGCGCTGAGAATCGACGCCACACGCGAGAGCGCCTTTCTCGAAGAGCGTGGCGAGGCACTCCAAGACGCTGTCCTGAAGCGTAATCGGGCGGTCTCTCGACTGAAGCTGGTGGGCGAGGCGAAGGCAGCCGACAACCTCGCCGTCCTTAGTGATCTGGAGGACCGGATTCGTGCGATGGTCATCCTCAAAGGCTGCTTGCCACAGACCGCCGAGCTCAACAGTTGGTTTCATCAGATTACAAAGGCGAAAGACGCATTTGTTCGATCGTTAGCAGAGAATTATCGTGCTGAGCGCTAAGCGGTTACGAGGCACGGGCCGGTGCGCTTTCACCGAATAGCGCTTTCTTCCCTCGCTGGTCCTGGGGCATGGCCTGATGCACGGACGACGCGGACACGGCGTCCGCCGGTTCCTGAACCTGTCGCTCGAAGCTGTCCCGATCTCCTGGTCGCACGCGTTCAAAGTTGGTCCGGGTACGTTCAGATCGCCCGGGAAGGCTTCCGCGAGCCAGCTCGTCTGCTCCACGAAGACCTCTAGACGACGCGTCGGGCGACCAGGGTCGGGCCGTACATCTATTGCCAACGCGATGTCTCGAGTTCTACGGGCCAATAGCCCGCCGGGAGATCTCCTGGCACCCAGGAGAACAATCGGTCGACGGTTTACCCTAACAGTGACGGCGGGGGACCCGCGGCAGTCGTGGCGCTAGGCACTGTGTGGATCCCCTCACCGCCTTTGAGCCTCATCGGTGCTCCGAAGGCGATCACAGGGCTCAGAACAGCCTTCCCGCCACGGCAGAGTTCACGTCGAGTTCGTTAAGTCGTTGTAAAATCGCATGGGCCAGCCCGCCAGGCCGGCCCTGGGTTCGAATCTTTCCTCCCAGCTAATTCTCAGAATCAGGGGTTCTTTCGTCTAACATTCCGGAACTATTGGTGGTTCCTGAGTTCGAAAGTCGCCTGAGCGCGTCGAACGGAAGGCGGAAGACCACGTCGAGCCTTCTGTCTTTCCAGGTTGCGCTCTGGATGAGGAGTTGGAGGAGTGCTCGCTGCTCTTCTGGCGTCCAGGGAGCATGGGGATCTGGCCGGTCAATCCGGACAGTCAGTGCGGTTCCGGACTATAGAGTAGTTCGTTGGCGAGGCGGAGGACGAGGCGACCGACCCCTGACTCGGCAGCGAGCCAGATGGCGAGTTTCCCTTGGCCTGAGGAGAACCCTTCCGCAGCGAGCATGTCCACGCGCGCTGGCGCCCGTCAAGCACGTACGAGCACTACGTCGAGTGCTTCTACAACGACGACGACTGTGAAGCAGTTCTTTGTTCGACGCGCGGGAAGGAGTGGTGAAGGGGTCACGTGCGCACGGGTCAGCGTTTGCGGTAGCGCGCCTGGTCGGTGGTTATTGCCTCGCCTGCGAGTGGTTTGCTGCTGGGCGGCTCCTCGGGAGTCGTGGCCGAGTGGTCCGGTACCTGTCACGTGGAGTCCTTAGGTCGTCAGATGTGCCTGGTTCGTGAGGAGCATGGTCCGGACCCTGTCATCGGGCACGCCTGCTTCCTTCAGGAGCACGGCGCGGAGGATGATGCTGAGTTGATCGCTCATCCTGGCCATATCATCCCAGGATACGCCCTTGGGGAGTGTGCCGTCGTGGGCGAGCTTGTTCCGCACGGCCGCGATGCGTGATGCGAAATCTTTGCTGGTTGCGCCGAGTGGTGTAGCGATCTCGGTGACGCGCTCGCTGACGTCACGGACTCTGCGGGCCAGTTCGAAATTGTTGTGGTACTTGATTCTGTTGGCTAGGCTATCGCGGAACTCCTCTGGGAGATCGCTGGGTATCGCGCTCACCAAGATCGGGTAGACGTTCTTGCGGTATTCCGGCTTTGGCATGTACTCGCCGCGGATGAGCTTGCCATGGCCAGCTTCGACGGCGTAGGCCAAGGAGAGGAACTGGTGTTCCAGGTACAGGTACGGATTGACAATCGTGGTATGCCAGAGATCGCAGACTGGCTTGAGCGCCTCGTGCTTTTGGAGGAACGCCGTCACGTACTGACCAGGGTCCGGTCCTAGGCTCGAGAGGTGTGCTCCTGGTGGTCGGCGTGAGGATGTTGTGCTCGGAATGGAATGCGCCTGGATGATCTCGACGGTCCTGGCTGGCATAGGTACGCTGGGCTGAGGGCTCGGTGCGAGGGAGAGGCTGATGCCGGTGAGGTTGTGTGCGGTACCAGTGCAGAGCGCCAGGAATTGCTGGAGTGCGCCGATGATGCTGTTGAGTTTCTCGAATGTCTTGTCGGTGGTCGCGGTGAGCGTTAGGAGGTTGGCGTACTGGATCAGGATGCGGCCAAACGTCCAGTCTTCTTGGACGGTGGACTCTATCGCGATCGTGATGTCGTCGTGGGTGCCGAGTGGGAATGGTCTTGGTTGGCGGAATTGGATGACGCTCGTGCCGTTCTCTTCGGTGGTGGCGTTGATGCCTGCGGGCACGCGTGCCCAGTGGCTGAGTCCTTCGATGGCGACTCGGGCGTGGCGTGCCAGGATCTCCTCGGTGGCGCGGTAGTGGTTGCCTATTGCTGCGAGGTAGGACATGTACCGGCAGGTCGTGCTTGCGGTGTTGCCTACGGTGGTTTGCCCGTCGAAGTACGCGTCGAAGAGTGTCATGGGTGCGCCCGTGATGGTGGTGCCCCAGATGGTGCGCGGTTCTCCGGGGAGGGGCTCGCCGAAGGTGCCGTGCAGTTCGAGGTTGGCGCCGCTTGCTTGGTCGTAGGTGAGTTCTCCATAGAGTTCGGGTTCTGGCTGGTCCGGTCGCCAGAATGTGCCTCGCGTTTTGACGGGTGCCTGGCTGGTCATCGTGAGATCCCTTGCGAGTCCTCCGGGGGTGGTTGTGCCCAGCTTGGTCGGGTCGTTAGGAGCGCTTCGACGGTGGCGATCTGGGCGTGGGTGATGGTGCACGTGGCAGTCGCGTTGTAGTTCTTCCGTGCCTGCGCGAGCGTGTACCCGTCGAAGGCGAGTAAGCCGCTGATCGTACGTGGTGCGGTCATGAGTGGTTGGATGCGGTCGTTGGCTTGTCGTCTGGTGAGCTGTCCTTGCTTGACGAGATGCTGCGTGAAGTTCGTGACGAAGGCCCAGAGGCTGGTGTCTGGGAGGCCGGGTCTTGCTGTTGGTGGTCGTGGTTGGTCGGCGAAGAGTTCGTCGAGGGCCCAGTCCATGCCGTGGCTCGCCCCTTTGAGGCTGGAGATGACGGTGTTGCAGGAGAGCAGGATGATGTTGATGCTGTTGGGTGCGAGTTGTGTCTTGGTGGGGTCGCCGTCCTTGGCGAGTTTCTCGTAGATCTTGGCGTACACGCGTTTGGTGTCGTGGTAGGGGCTGGGGCCGGTGGCGTTGGGCACGTATGGTTGTCCTGGCCTGGTGAGGGTCGCGTTTGAGTTGGTGGTGAGGTCTGCCAGGTAGGCGTCCCAGATCGTGCGGTCTTCGTCGGTGTCGGTGATGACGGTGCACTCGATGTTTAGGCGGTTTCCGTCGATGGTGAGTTGAATGTCGGCGTCTCTGCCGCTGGGGAGTCGGGCGTCGAGGGTTGGGGTTAGCTCTGGGCGTTTGAGGAGTGTGGCCTTGGCGTAGAGTTCGAAGAGCCCGCTGGTCCAGGCCCGGTCGTCATGTGGTCCTGCCGCGAGGAAGCTGGTGGGGTCTTGCCTTTTCGGGGAGTGGGTTCTGACGAGGCTGAGGTCGTTCTCGAGGTCGAGGAGCGCGGTGATGGGTTGGTCGTTGATGAAGAGCAGGAGCGGTGGGTATTTGGCGGTGGCTGCTGCTTGGTCGGTGAGGCTGGTGAGCGTTGTTGCGTAGGGTTGGAGTCTCGTGACGGCCTTGCGTAGGGGGCTTGTGGTGGGTAGGTTGTTGAGTTTTTCGTTGACGTTGGCGATGAGTGTTTTGGTGTAGGTGCTCATCGTGGGGTTGGGGATTTCTGGCATCTCGGACGGGTTGAAGGGTATCACTTTGCTGACGTTGATTCGATGTCAGCTCTGCCGTCGCCGGTGTCGTGGCGGGCGCAAGGCGCGTTGGGACTCCGCTCGCCACCCTTTGAGCATCACTCGTGCGCGAAGGCTGTCACAGGGCTCAGAACGGCCTTCCTGCCACGGCAGAGTTCACGTCGAGTTCGTTAAGTCGTCATGGCATCGCATGGGCCAACGTGAGAGGTCCTCGGTTTCGTGATCGATCACGCGCGATCGACTGAGGGACGCCTCCACGGATCATGGCGCGGCGGGGTCCGTCGAACTTCAACATTGAGGCGATTCGCTTTCACTGGTTATGGCGACCGAGTCGCGCCGATCGATTCTCGCGTGCGCGAACGTCGACGGGTGAAACGGCGTTGACCTGCGAACTCGATCCTACTGACTCTTAGCACCGGCCGTGCGACGCGCAACCTCGGCCGAGCTGAGCGCTCGCAGTACGTTCGTGGCGCAGTGAACGCCGCCCGCGTGCACGTGATAGAACCACGAATCCACCCACTTGACCGTCAACCCCAGCGCCTCGAGGACCAGGTGCGTATAGGCCTGGAAAATATCCACCGTGTTTTCGGGGATGACGATCCTGACCCATTTGTTGCCATTGATGTAACCGTTGGACGAGAAGACGCCGGGATTGGCCTTGGCGATGCGCTGGCGAATCGTAGGGATATTGGCATCGAAGTAGTTACGTGCCGTCTGCGAATACTGCGCGTCGTGCTTCGTGTAGTCCCGGTCGGGGTTGGTGAACTCGTCGAATCCATCACGAAAGATCTCCGCGATGACGTCTATCGTCTCGACGGCATCGTTGAAGCCCTTGCCGCTCAGGGTCGCGAATTCCCAGCGCAGACAGGACTGGTCGGGCGAGGTCCAGTGGGTCGTCACGTCGAGGCCGCGGCGATGCAGATTGGAAGGTGTGATCAACTTCCGTACGGTCTGACGGAGCACCGAAGGCAACCCGGTGGTGGAATCATCGGCCAGGAGGGCGCTGAACAGCGCGATGGCGTCCGCAGGCCGCATGCGTGGTCCAATGGGACGGGGGACGAGCACGGTGCGACCCAGCTGCTGAAGGTTGACGAGCCCCGGTGTGAACGCTTCGGTCGACTCGGTAAAGAGGGTCACGCGGTCGAACAGTACCGGTAGGAGGATCAGGGTGGCGGTCGAAAAGGCTTGCTTCACCACACTGTCGAGCCCGCGCTGAAGGATGTCGGTGAAGGTGCTCGGGGACATGCCCTTGAGCAGGGGGTAATCAGACTGCTTGGCGCCGTTGCCCTTGCCGGCGAGGAATACGTCATCGATGGTTCGGTTGGTGTCGTGACAGATGTCCAACACCTCATCGATGCTCATATGCGCGGCATACTCTCTGGCCGCGAAGCTCCCGGGCAAATAAAACAGGTACTTGCGGTCATCGTAATAAGCGCTCGGGCCGAACGGAATGTATTGCGTGGGAGTTCGGAACTCGCTCATGTCGTATTTTCCGTAACTGACGATCAGATACCGATAGGCGGTTGGAGGGTAGAGCGGATCGGTCGTGGATCGGTCCTCCTCGTGCCGCCACTTCTTCCCGCGAAACAGGCGGGTGACCAGCGCGCCCTTGTCCCGGGCGCTTTGGGCGGCCTCGAGCAACGCCAGGGCGAGCCTGGGGCTGGCCCGGAGCACTGCGGGCGATCCCACACCCGATGCCGACGGTGTGATGAAGCTGGCGATCTCATCGATGTGCCCGACGCTTAGCCAGCTAGTGTCGATCGGCACCCAGGGCTGCGCAACCGTCTGGGAAGAAATGCGCTGGAGTGTCGTCTGCACGTCCTGGCTGGAGATGTCGCCGGTGACGATCTTCCCGAGCGGCGCATCGGCCGTGGGCGGGCTGACCTCGATGTTGCCGCCGTAATTGCTGCTGCTGTGAAGATCCATGAGGCGGTCGACCAAATCGTTGAGCGCCCGTTCGGAAACCTCGACCGTCTGCTTGTTGATGGTCAGGCGTACGGCGCCAGGGAGCAGGGGGACCGTCTTGTCGATGTCGGCGAGCTTCAGATCTAGAGAAGCGGTCAGCGTGTCCTTGTCGCGCTTCTGATCCGGATTATTGGCTGGAGTCGCCTTCAGCACGCCGAGCTGGGCGGCCAGCTGCGAGCGCTTGCCAAAAAACGGGACCGGTAGCGGCGGTGCGACGGGGGCACCTTTCAGCTCGCCAATGGCGGTCGTGATCTGGGACCAGACCCGGATCACCGGCATCAGGGCGTTCAGCACGTCGTTGGAATCCTTCACCTTCAGCTGCAGTGTCTTGGAGCCGCCCTGCGGGATCGTGACCGGCACCGGTATCAGGGTGTTCCAGAAATCCTTGAAGACACCGATCTCGCGCGAGGGAAAGTGGTTGTCGACGAACGCCGCGAGGTTGTCGGAGGACTTCACCACCTGCGAGTTGCTGCGCATGCGCGGCAGGTGCACTGCCAGTGTCTGGAGCGTCGCCGTGTCGTCGAAGGCGAGCGCCAACTGAAACTGATCCTGCAGCCAGGTATCTCCGTTGCATACCACCGCAGGGACCGTGACCACGGGCACTCCGGCAGCCCCGGCCGCCTCTCTGACCTCGGCCAGCGTCGGCTGGTTGTCGTCGATGTCAGCGATGTAGAGCCGCGAGGGCGGTTCATTGTCCCCCACCAGAATGAGGTCGCTCACGAAGAGCGGTAGCACGACGCTGCTCAGAGTCTGGTTGTTCTCGGTGAACTCGACCTTCAGGGTAGGTGGCGACGCAGGAATTGAGGGCGAAATAGGAAACGTCTCGGCCTCGATGAAGAAAGTGAGAGCGCCGGACGAAACCTTCGTGCTCTTTGCGAATTCAGCCGCAATGTCGAGCGTGCTGGAGGCGACGGGACGCCCGCTCGTGTCGAGTAGCGCGAAGAGGGGCGCCAGACCGCCGACGACGGCCAATAGGTTGGGGTGGGCGGTCCGCTCGGCTGCGGTCACATCGATGCGCAGCTGGTACAGCTGGGGATCCGTCGGGCGCCGAACGAGCTTGTCCTTGTCCAGGACCACGGCCTTGGCCGGGTCGACGAGGTCCGGGGCGACGCTGGCCGGCAGCGCGCGTAGGTCGGCGTTGAGGTTGGGCAGGATCAGCGAGACGCCGCCCTTGGCCGCAACGCGAATCAGCTTGGCATCCATGACGTACGAACACTCGTTAGGAGGCGAACAAAGCTTCTCTCGAGCCGGTCGCGCTACTACGGATACGTGGGTAACGTGGAATCCTTCTGCAGGTACACGAGAGTGGTGGGCAAGACGACCCGCCACGGATCGCCCTCGGGTACGGCGTTGGCCAGATCGTCGTACTGGCCTCGGAGCTCGTCGGCCAGCGAGATGTACATGGGATCGTTGAGGCGCGGCGGCGAGCCGCCATTCCATATGGCCCCATTGTTCTCGAGGAAATACATCACCGCATCATTGTAGGCGGGGTGCACCGGCACGACGATCCGTGCCGCACCCGCCTGCAGGAACTGCGTGAATAGCGGATCCTCGTCATTGGTGTTGAGCTTCGAGATCCACTGCGACTGCCGACCCCAGAAATAGGGGTAGAAGAGATAGGTGATGTTCTCCCACTCGAATGCCTGCTCGAAGAACTGCGAAGTCTTGCCCTCCGCGACCGCCTGATGGATCTCGAAGTCCGGCGGATTGTCGCCGACCTGCTTCATGGCATTGAACGTGCCGAACTGCCAGGTGTCCATCAGCAGCTTGACGCAGGACTTCTTCAGCTCGCCCTTCTCGATCTGCCGATTGATACCCGGATTCTGGCCGTGGATGACGACGCCTTGCTGCGTCTGCTGCTGGGCGACCTGCTGGTCATAGGTCGCCTTCAGCGCCTGGTAGGCCGCCATAATCTTCTCGAACGTGTGGATCTGCCAGAGCTCGTAGGACTCATCGGTGCGAAGGCACGAGGCCACCACGTTCACGAAGTACGAATTAACGTCGTAGATGTCGATCGAGATCGGAATGATGCCGTCGAACGCGGCCGTGGCGCCCACGGCCCAATCGATCTTCTCGCGCCCGCCGCCGCTGGTCTCGCAGCTGAACCAGACATTGTCGACGCCGACCGAGAGGCGAAACTCCGGGTAGGTCGCGTGGACGAAGGACAAGCTGACGGCTAACGAGTCACAGATGTAGTCGCCCGGCACAACCAGGTCCTTGGAGGACTTCGACAGCGGAGTACCGTCGTCGATCTTGGCATCCGAGGACAGCGTCGCGCACATGACCTTGCTCTGCGGCGGGGGCGGCGTGCAGCCCTGGATCTGGTAGTCGCTGATGTAGCCCTGGTAGTTAAATTCGGTGATGTCCTTGTGGGTGAGGCCTGCAGGAAGCGGGGGCGGCGGCGTGATGACGGCCTTCGGCTGGTGCGTCTGAGCATAGCCATAGAAGGCGGCGGGCTCCGGCACAATGAACTCGAACATCATCCGCTTGCCGTAGTTGTAGATCTGCGCTTCGTAGTACTTGTCGACCCACCGATAAACACCCGTCAGGTTGTCCGGCTGTCCCTTGTTGTCCAGACCGTGCGTGTCGAGCTCCTCGACCTCGTGCAGCTGCTTCGTAATCTGCTGCTGCCGAACGCTCTTCTGGATGCGCGTCACCGACTTGTCGATCACTTCCCGCGCGAAGTTTGAGGACGTCTTGTTCGAATCCTGCGAGGAGGTGCTGTAGGCGAAGTCACCGTGGGCGCCGAAGGTCACCATGCCGTAGGAGCCAGAGACCGTGACGCCCGCCTGCACGCTCATCTGCTGCTGGATCGTGTTCTCGCTCTCCTTCTTCAGCTCGAAGCGCTCGGTGGTCTGCGTGTCCTTGGACTCCTCCTCGGTGGTCTCCGTGGTGACGTCGGTGGTCTGCTCCGTGCGGTCGAGGACCCGATACTTGCGCTCTTTGGACTCGCCGCGCAGGACGTTCTCGATGTGCGCCACTTCGCCGAGCTCGTAGCTGGCGAGCTTCTGCTTGACGACCTTCAGATCGCCGATGCCCAGCGGTCGGATCTCGCCTCGGACGTTGTCGTTGGGCGCCGGGAACGGCTGGATGAAATGAGGCTGAAAGGTCAGGCGATTCAATCGTTCCACCAGGGCCTGCACGCTCGGGAGACTCGCCGCGGCGGACGGCATTAAGTCGAGCACTCGCGGATCCGCGATCGACCCGAGCGTGGAGTACAGCGATGCCATTCGGCCATTGAGCTTGGAAAGGGCATCGGCGCGACTGAACGTGGCTGGCGTGATGCGTGCCGCCGCAAACGCTGCGCGCGTGTCCGCGGAGAGCGCATTGAAGGCCGCGGCATCCACGGCCATCTTCAGGTTCAACGTCGTTCTCGTTGCCGACTTGGCGGCGGCATCGGGTGCAGCGCCAGCACGACCGGTGATCGCTCGACCGGCGACCGCGGCCGGCACCTTGGCCGTGGACTTCTGAGTGGTCGCGGTGACCGCCAGATCGCGGGCGTCGTTGAGCGCCTGGTGAGTGCTGAGCAAGTCGTTCCAGAGGCTCTGGTACGCCTGCTTCGTTGCGTCGGGCAACGGGGCATCGCCCGAGGCGGGGGCCGGGGCTGCGGGCTTCGGCAGCGAGGTGAAGGCCTTGTCGACGATGGGCGTGGCCGAAAGGATCGCTTGCAGGGTGGCATCTCCTGGCACGGCTTGGCCACCGTGGAGGAGCGTGAGCAGGTGGACGGTACGAAGGTTGGAGGTCAGAGCGCCGAGATCCTGGCCGTCTAAACCGCTGAGCAGGTAGAACGCGTAGTAGCAGTCCCAGAGCGTGTCTTGCCTCGTGACCGCCAAGGGCGAGGTGACAAGCGAGGCCAGCGGTTGGCCGGTGGCGCTTTCGATGGCTGCCTTCAAGGTTGCCGCAGAGATCGATCCGGCCGGGACCGCGGTCGCCGCCGACAACGCCTGATTAAGCGTCTTGTCTCCGCCGTCCTGCGGGTAGGTCAGCGTGTACTTCTGCTCCGCAATGAACGCCTTGAGCTTGTCTGGGAACGTGCCGGCGTTCTGCGTGGTGAACTGTGTGACGAACCGGCCGACGGGGGTCTCGCGCGCCGGCCGCCCGTCACTGATGAAGTTGACGCTGGCCGAATCCCCCGACGGCGGTGAGGGCGGGCGCAGCGAAACGAACTTGAAGACATCCGATCGAGTTTCCTGGGAAGCCATACCGCACTCCTCGTTATCGTGGTGTCGAGAACAACCGATGTACGGACGTCAGAGCTTGCAGTGGTCTATCGGTGGAAGCACGAATCAGCCCGGGCGGACAGTCCGCATTAAGAGGGCGCCGCCGTGACCACTCGGTCTTGGGGTACGTGGCTTTGAAGCACGCCTTCTTGTTGGCGCGATCGCCGCCACCCAGCGCGGATATCGAGGCACGACCCCCTCCTTTCTTCCCCAACGACTGGCGCCACATCGCTTCGCTTGCGAACCGGCCCGCAGTTGCTCTCCCAACTATTAATCGCTGGGAGGAGGCCAAACGGGCTAATAAAATCGGCGGCTCAAAGAAAAAGTCAGGAGCCGCCCAAGTTTGGTCAGGCGTGAGATTTCAGGTATCTGGTCACCAAAGAACAAAACAGGAACAGGCCACCTCGACGCGAGGAGACGGCACAGCTAACTGATTGCAGGGGTTAAAAGGTGGGCAACGGGTCGAACCCGCGACATCCAGCGTTGAGCATCGTGCGCACTGCCCTCAGGATTTCGGCGTTCCTCTCTCTTCTAATCCTCTGTGCGGGAGGAGCTCTCGGTCAGACGGCAGAGGTCACCCACAATATCAACCTCCGGTCGGATCCCTCGACCATTAACCCACCGATCCGACTGTGCTGATGCCTCCCGAGCCAATTCGAACTCCCTGGAACCGAACAAGACGAGTGGCTACTGCCACGTCAAGACCTCCGTGCGTGAAGAGGGGTGGGTGTGGTCACCAAACGTAGACGTCCTTCCGGTGACGCCGGCAGCCGCTCCAACACCCGCGGGACCGACCCCCACCCCGGCTCTGGGAATCACGCCGAGTCCGCCACCCACTCCAATCTGGTGTAGCCATCGTGATTCAGCCAACCTGGGCGAAGGGCACTCCAGTCGAGGTCACATTCACAGGCGCGAGTGGCTCTTGCGGGCCAGACGGTGCTTCTCCCTCACACGACGCCCGTCGATCACAGGTTCCCCCTCCCCCACCTCTGAGCGTCACTCATGCCCCGCAGGCGCTCACAGGGCTCCGGACGGCCTTCCTGCCACGGCAGAGTTCACGTCGAGTTCGTTCAGTCGTCGTGGCATTCGATGGGCCAGCTGGAGAGGGTCCGGCCCCGGGTTCGAATCCCGGCGTCCCGACCACGCAAACCCTCGCGAAATCCAATGCCCTAGAACCTAACCCTTGACGCTTCCGAACGTTCCGGAAGGTTTCGTCGAACCCGCCCATCCCCGCATTTTGCTGTTTCTTGCTGTTTTCTTGGCGCCGCATTCGGACACATTTTCGGACACGTCGGGTCCCGGCCGCGCCTCCGGGCCACGCGTCTCCGCCTGGTAGCTCTCTGCCCGAGGGGCCGCCTGAGAACGCCGGCGCGGGTCGTGCGCAGGAGCCAACTGGCGGGCGTAAAATTCGCCGATGGCTCTCCCCTCTCCGCTAACCCTCCCTGCTGAACCGCAAGCCGTTGGGCGCCGCTTAACCAGGAGGTTCGCAATGATAGTGGGAACTCGCCCTTTCCTGTTCTTGGCTCTCATCTCGCAGCTTCTTCCAGCCGTCGGCTCGTAGATTCCTCCGGACACTGAGACCCCGACGCTTGTCGTAATCCTGCTCCCAGCCACGGGTCTCATTCCCTTGAAGGAACAGAACCGCGAGCCACTGTATACGTTTGAGGTCCGCGCGGAGACCGGGAAGGTCCTCTACGCCTCAGCAGCCACGTTCATCAGCCCCGGCCAACGCCGTAGCGTTGACAAGACAACCCCTCGCGGAAAGCATGTCGCGGGCCGGACAATCCTCTCAAATGAAGGCGTGGCAACTTACAGCGCAGGGTTCTCGATCGATGGCCAGCCGGTCGCGCGAACCAATGCAACCCTAAGTCTTCGGGGGCAGCGTTAAGGCGTGCAGCCGCTAATATGGTGCTTCAGCGGACTCGCTCCGCTCCGCTGCGCTCGCCGGTTAGCCTGAAGGCGTTCACGCTAAAGGAGTGACTTCGTGGTTCGCATTTCGCCGTCGGTCGCCAAGAACATGATGCGGCGTAGTCTCGCCGCCATCGTCGATCCGCCGCCCACCGCGGCCCAAGTTGAAGAACTCTGGAGGTACTTCCGCGGCGAGTGCGTATATTGCGGCATCACCATTCCAAGGTCTTCCCGAACAGGCCATCTCGATCACCTCGTTCCAGGCGGGACCAACAGCATTTTCAACCTCGCCCTGGCATGCGCCAAGTGCAACGGTGACGAGAAGCGGGAACTACCGTGGCGCGAGTTCCTTCAGAAAAAGGCGAGACATTCTGTCGAATGTTCAGAGCGAGAAGCCCGGATCGAGGCATGGCTGGCGCGCGGGGCGACCCCAGCGGCATATGATCACAGGGCGGCTGCGGCCATCATCGCTGAGGCGACCGACGTATATGACGCTGCAGTAACGAAGATGCGCAGGCTTAGAAATGATCGCGTCTAACTCGCTTTTCCGCGTCCTATCTCCGCTGCGCCCGCCGCTGAGCTTCAAGGCGTTGGGCGTCACTCGAAGGCACGGATGCTTGCCGTCTTCGGCGTAAATATTGGGAACTTGGGGCTTCGTGACCGGCGGCAGCCCATGCGTGGCTGGACCGGGAGCTTGACCGCCTGCCTGCAGCAGGTGAACAGCCGGGCATCGGTCGTTGGTGCATTTGGCCACACGGGCAACTTTCTAGTTCATTCCGCTGGCATTCCCCCAGAACAGGTGGCGCGACGGCTCGAGCAATGCTCAGGGCACTCCTTCGCGGTCATTCCGACGACCGAACTTGACCGGCTGTTGGTGAAGATGAACGCTTTGGCAAGGCCCCGTGCAGTCAGGGGGATCCGATGGACACCGGGTCTCGTGCTGGAGGTTTCGGGTTCTTCCCGTCCTGGCTCGCCTGAAAACCGACAGCGTGCTCTCTACCGTCGCCTGTCCCACTCCGCCGTTGCAGCTTGGAAGCGGGATCTTCTAGGCCCCGGAGGAACTCTCGATCGGACGAGACGACGAGGTGGCTGGGGTGCACTTGCAGTCGAGGTCGGGCGGAAACTCGGCGGTGTCTGGACGGCACGCAGTCTGCGGAGCGTTGAGGGCCTACTGCAGCGGCGCGGCGCCTGACGTGCGCATGCTGTGCCCTCGCCCCGCTCCGCTACGCTCGGCGCTCAGCGGCAAGCCACTTAGTCAACAGTCAATGGCCATGTCGGCCAATGTACTCAGGAGGCGCATCATGAAATCGCGTCGCTATCTTGAGGGAGTCCTAACCGTCATCGCGCTGCTTCTGGCCGTCATCGCGTGGAGTCTATGCTCCGGCGGCCCGAACTCCCCAAGCTTTGTGTCGTCGGCTTATGCCCAGGCGCAGCCTTCAGTGTCTTCCGGAGACTGGGTCTTCCTTCCGGTGGGTAATCAGGAGGTTCGCAGGCTTGTGATCTTTGATAGGGCAACTAAGACTGTTTATGACTACGATACACACGGCAACCTCGATAACACATGGGTAATCAAGGCGCCGGGCGAAAAGATCGCGAAGACGAAGTAGCAAGGCGTTGGTCGGTCAAGTGTCGCATAACACCTCGTATCTTGACTCCTCCTGTCACGAGTAGAGCGGTCTTCTTTTAGTTTATCGTTTTAGTTCCTCGCGGGGTGCCTCCGGGGATAGGTGTGCTCGACTAATGGGGTGGGTCGCGACGCAGTCGTATCTTCGGCCTGTTAGTGGAGCTAGGATCGCTCGCGCGGGACGACACCGAGGAAGCCGGCGAATCGGCGTCCGGTGGGGAATCGGGAGAAGTCTCCGACGAAAGCGTAGAGGGCGGTGGCGGTGAGCAGTCCGATGCCGGGAATGGTCAAGTGGCGTTGGACGAGGGCCAGATCGTTGGAGAGCAGCTCAAGCTGTCGCTCGCTATCGTGGATTTTTGAGTTGAGGTCTCGAATGTCCCCAGCCAGGCAGAGCAGGGTGGGATGAAGGGCATGTGGGAGAGGCCGGAGGGGGTCGGCCAGGGCGGCGGCCAAACTAGGCAGAACGTATCGAGGGCCCTTTGGGATGGTGATGCCGAGCTCGCGCGGAGTGCCGCGGATGGCGTTCAAGCGCGCGGTGCGCGTGGCCATCCAGGCAGAACGGGCGCGGTGGATCGCGGCCAGAGTGTGCTGGTGAAGAGTCTTGACGGGGACGGGGACGATCTGCTCGTTGCGGTGAGCTTCCAGAAGGGCGCCGGCGTCGGCGCCGTCGGTCTTGTCCCGCAGGACGTAGCGGCGCGTCTGGTGCGGGGGCGGCAGCAGGACCCGGTGGCCCAGGCGCTGGATCCGCCGAGCCCAGTGGTGGGCCGAGCCGCAGGCCTCCAGCAAAACGGTGGCCGGCGGCCGCCGTGTAAAGAAGGCCTCCATCTGGCCGCGCCTCAAGCGCTTGCGGTCGCAGATGCGCCCCGGCTGCTCGGATACGGCAATCTCGAAAACCGTCTTGGACAGATCCACCGCGATGGTCGTATGCTTCTCCACGGACTCCTCCTTTCGAGAGTTACTCTGTGACTCCACACCTCGTTGGCATCCAGATGCCGTTCACGCGGTGGGACGAGTCCATCTCATCACTGCACGGGACGCCGGCTGCGCCGCCGTCGCCGGCGAGCTCGGCGACGTTATAATAGGCAGATCAGATCAGGAGTGGAGATGCCAAAGAAGAAGAGAAGAACACCCACTGTCATCGGCGACGCGCCACTCGCGACCGTGGAGTGCTGGAAAGCGAAGGCCGTCATTTTCGACTTCGACGGAACTCTCACCAAACCGGGATCGACCCGGACCACTTGGGAGGCGATCTGGGAGTCCCTCGGATACAACGCTAACGAGTCCGGCTTACTCGCCAACCGGTTCCTCCAGCGACAGATCACGCACTCCGAATGGTGCCACCTGACCCTGGAGAAGTTCAAGGCCAAGAACCTCAGCTACGACGGGGTGATCAGCGTCGCGACAGGCATCGAGCTGATCCAAGATTTCGACGAGTGCATGGAGGAGATCCAACGGCTCGGAGTCCCAACTTATATCGTTTCGGGATCGATCTGGGACGTGATCACCACTGTGCTGGGCGACCACGCACAGTACTTCAGGCGGATCGAGGCGAACGCGTTCGGCTACAGACGTAACAAGATGCTGGGCACCATCACTGGGACCCGATTCGACTTCGAAGGTAAAGGCGAGTTTGTCAAGGAGGTGGCCAGAGAGCTGAAAGTGCTCGAGTCCGACATCTTGTTCGTCGGGAACGACATCAACGATGTTCATGTCAAAGCGGCCGGCGCGCGTACCCTCTTGGTCAACCCGCAGTTAACATCGCCCGCGGACCAGAGCGCGTGGGACAAATACATTCCCCAGATGCGCTCACTCCTCGAAATCCTGCCATTTGTCGATTCCGCGTGGGAGGAGCGGCAAAGGGCCGGCGTCCTCAAGGAGTGGGAGCGTGCCCAGATCGTGCTGAAAGACCTGAATGACTTACGACTGGCGGCGACCTCAGTACACGGAAAGTATCGCCGGTTTTCCAACGAGGACCGTGCAAATCTGGTCGGCTTGGCCGACCGAATCCGGCGGGCGCTAGCCATAAAATCGCACACTAGAGAGAACTTCCTCGTCTACGCTTCCCCGGGGAGCGGCAAGACCTTCTTCGTAGAGGAGTTGGCGAGGACTCTTGCCGACACGATCACGTTCGTGCCGATCGACCTGAGCCGTGACGACCGCGAGGTGTGCGAGGCGAAGTTGGCCGAGGTGGCCCACTCGGAGCGAGCGTGCTTGTGCATGATCGACGAAGTGGACGGCCGGAAGGGCGAGGATTGGCCCTACGATGTGATCTACAAGAAGCTCGACCTGAACGAAGCCCGGGGCCGGCCGCCCGTCGTGTTCGTGCTGATCGGAAGTAGCGGAGGGACGGTGACAAAGCTCAGCGAGACGATTCGGTCGAGGTACAAGGGCAAAGACATGATCGACCGAATACTCGAATCGGCCCAGCACTGGGCGGAAATTGCGCCAATGGGCGTGGGTGATACGGTGTGCGTCTACGCCTCGAAGATCTTGGAGGCGGCCGAGGCGGACCGGAAAGATATCCGGGAAATCGAGAAGTTCGCCGCATACCATGCGGTGCTCACCTGCCGCACCCCGCGGCAAATCAAACTGTTGGCCGACCAGGCCGTGAGGCGAATCCCAGTGGGTCATACCCAGGTGCATTACGACCACCATTTCGAGCCGGGCGACAACACGAACAAGGCGTTTCGGGATCAGCACTCCGTTGTCGCGTTGGCGTTCGGAAAGCAGACGTTTCGGGTCGGCGAATAGCGGGGGTTGGCTGTCGCGGGAGTCTTGGTACGCCCTGAACATCCGGGCGACTGCACCAAGGAGCGTGATCAGGGATGAGCCGGTTCTGAAAAAGGCCTGCGTTCGACGGTCTCTGCTTTGACCAAAACGGGCGCCGGCTCTGCCGCGCAGAATTTGCGACCTAGCTGTGATTTCTCAACACGTTGTTCCCATGGGGTAGTTGCCCATCTGGGCCCTTTTCGGTGAGGCTGGAGGTGTTCAACGCCACCGTCTCAGCGAAGGAGGAGCCCAGATGGAGCTTCACAAGAATGCCCGAACGTGCCCAGCCAGTCGAATGCTGCTGATCAAGCGCATCCAGGCAGGCATTCCCGTGACCAGCGCCGACGAGGCGGCCGGTGTTTCCCGCCGAACTGCTTCTAAATGGAAGGGTCGTTATCAGGAGGCCGGCGAGGCGGCGCTGGTCGATCGCAGCTCGCGGCCCCATCGTTCGCCTCGTCAGACCTCTCCAGTCGTTGTCGAGGAGATCCTTCGGCTGCGCCGACGCCGGCACACCGGCCCCCAGATCGCCTCTCGAGTCGGCTCGAGCCCGGCCACGGTGGCCCGCATCCTGGCTCGGGAGGCTCTCTCTCGGCTCAAGAACCTCGACCCGAAGGAACCCGTCCGCCGCTACCAGAGAGACCACCCTGGAGAGCCCATCCACATCGACACCAAGAAGCTGGGCCGTATCCAGGTCGTCGGCCACCGCATCACAGGCAACCGCAGGCAGCGCGGCCGAAGAGCCGGCTGGGAGTTCGTTCACGTCGTCATCGACGATGCCTCCCGCCTGGCCTATGCCGAAGTCCTCGCTAACCCCAACTGCTGCCGCCTTCCTTAGACGGCTGGTCGCCTGGTACTCCAGCCACGGCATCAAAGTCTCCGGCATCATGACCGATAACGACTCCTGCTATCGCTCTTAACGCTTCGCCTCTGCCTGCACAAGACTCGGCCTGCGCCACCTGCGCACCCGACCCTACCGACCCTGCACCAACGGAAAAGCCGAACGCTTCATCCAAACGCTCCTGCGCGGCTGGGCCTACCACCGCCCCTACCCAACCTCTGTCCAGCCCACCCTCAGACTCCCCAAATTCCTCTCCTACTACAATCACAGGAGACCCCATGCTTCTCTCAACAGACAATCTCCAGCCTCATGCCTACGGGAACAACGTCCTGAAACCTAACACCTAGCTCAAAAGCCTCGCCGAATGGAAGGTGAAGCGTTCCCCCCGATCAACATAAGCGTACTCAGAGTTTTTTCCTTCCTCGCCACCTGCTCGCGCTCCGATGCGGTCAACTGCAACGGGTGGACCTAAAAGGCTTCCCCGCCAGAAGGTGACGCCATCACCGGTAATCTCGAACACCTCGCTCAACGCCAAGGCCACGGGTGAATTCTCGCCCCGGCACCCTTGGCGCTCGCTGACGGGCGGCGCGGCCGCCTGGCGTCGAAGTCGGAAATTCAACTGCTATTTCGAAGCTCACCAACTTCGTGGTTTACGCCATTCCGGTACTCGGTGAGAGCAGCGACCGCTCGCCGCAGCCTTTCCGCGTCGTAGTGCCAGGATGCGTCCTTTCCGTTCTCGAGGTAAGAGAGAGTATCCGGAATATCGCCGGCACCGCGGGGCGAAATGCCCAAGAGCTTCAGCCTTGAGACCAGAGCTAGGCTGTGAGTTGTCTTGTACTCGGGAACCGTAGGCTGAAACGCTTGCTCGCCAATTACGACACGCCAGATAAGCACGGCATGGCCTACTCGATCCGGCTCCGATAGACCTGCCGAGAGGAGGTGCGATGCTAGATACCGAATCTGAGTGACGCGATAGTCAAACTCGGTCGCCAACTTGACGACCTCCTGTTCCCTTGCTCTTTCCTTCTCCGCACGCTGCTGCCGATCGGAATAGAGCCTGACGACGCCGCTTAGCAACACTGACGAAAGAAGGAACAAGCCAAAAGGCGAGTTCAGGATCATCCAAGTTCGCGATCCGAACGAATTGGCGGAGCCGGCATTCGTTGGTGTTTTCATTTCTACCAATCTCTTCCTCTCGAAGCCGCTGATGGGAGGCCAGCGCTAAAACGCAGTGCCTCCAGATCGATCCAATTCCTCGCCTTCCCAGACCTCGATCTGCGTGATCGCGTGGATCTCCCAAAGGGTTGCGCGGAATACCCCGGGACGGGCGTGTTCGAGTGGACGAGCGGGTCGAGGCGGGCGGTCGTCCAGTTCGGGTGGTCCTTTCGCACGCGTGGAGTCACCTCGACGACGATCGAGGTCTTCTCGAGCTGCCCCGCGACCGAGGCAAGCGGAAGGTGAGCGGATGCCGTTCCGCGCGGGCCGCTGAGTCACGAACGCGTCTCTCCGGTTAGAGACACTTGGCTAGCTTCCAATTCCAATCCCTAAAGCGCTCTCTGAGGGAGTCGGCCTTGGTCAAGCTTCTGGGCTAGAGCGTTGGGGAGAAGCCTGCAACTACCCTATGGGAACAACGGTTGAGAAATCACATCTAGTCCAATGGCCTCCTCGCCGGCGACTCCAAGATAGCGGTTGTCTTGTATCTGGTCCAACCGATCGATCACGAATGCCGTCCTATGAGGCCGGCCATTCTCCCCCGGTCACTCGGGCGGGCACTCGGGCGAACCGCTGAGGCACGAACACAGTGAATAATCCCGCAGAACAGCCTTTCGGCGGAAAAACGCCAGGGTCCGCGCCGGAGGGGTCCCGGACGGCGGATTCACGGCGAACGGCGAACGACAGAACCGCGGCACCCGCCAGCCGGCCTCGCATCCGCCTGGAAGGCGCGGCAAGGACAACGCCGCGCCGCCAGGCGCCGGATCATCCCCGACCGCCGCGCCGGAGGGAGCGCCGTCGACTTCAAAGCTCCTGCGTCCGGAAGGCCGGAGCGTGGACCTTAAAGAATGCGGCTGGACTGTGAGAAATGAGGACAGAGCGCAGTCTTTCTCATGAAGGGTCTGAACCATGGCGCTCCGCCCTACGCCATATCACGTGATGCGTACGCGGCAGATTCTGCTGCATGTGGGGTTTGGCCTCTTGGCAGCTGGCGCTCTCTATGTTGGAGCCGGTGGCTGGGCTGTGGTGGAGACCGATCAGGCGCTGGCCGAACTCTCGGGAGGGAAGAAGTCGGGCCCGGTGACCTATGAGGGCGTCACATTCTCGGACATCGCGAAGGCGCGGCGGGCCATCGAGGAGGACGTATTGGCCGCCTGGTTCCCGTGGATGACTCACACGCCTGCTCCTGTTGGCCTCTTGATCTGTGCCGTAGCGTTCGGTTGGCTAGGGGGCGTAGCCAGGACCGTCAAGGAGGTATCGCTGAACCAGAAACGGTTCGACCATAAGGCCGCGTGGGTGAATGCCCTTCTAGGAGGCTTCGCTGGTCTCTTCTTGCTAGGCATCTCCGTCGTGATCCCAGCCGCACTCGCGGGCGGCGAAAAAAACACCCGACCAGGGGTGCTGCTATTCCTGTGCCTCTTTGGTGGTATGTTCGCTGATAAACTTTATCCTTGGTTCGACGCCCACTTTAATCGGTTGTTCGCCAGAAGCGGTAAGGAGGAGCAAAAGCAGCAGTCATGAAGCCCTCGGACGATTACGCGCTGGCCCGGGTCAAGCCTGTTGGCGCCCAGCCAACTCGGCATGAGGAGGAAAGGAAATGCGTAAGAAAGGCGATCGTCGACTGACGCGCCGTGAGCTCGCCAAGCTCACAGGAGCGGGCGCGCTTGCCACGGGAGTCGGCGCCAACTTCCTCTTCCCCGCGCGGGCGGCGGCGCAGCAGAAAACTTTGAAGATCATCCAGTGGAGCCACTTTGTGCCCGCCTGGGACACCTGGTTCAACGGCACCTTCGCCAAGAAATGGGGCCAGAAGTACGACACGAACGTGATCGTCGACAACATCAACCTCGTGGACCTCCCCGCCAGGGCCGCCTCCGAAGTCTCTGCGAAGAAGGGTCACGACCTTTTCATGTTTCTCTCCCCGCCGGCGGCTTACGAGCCGCAGGTCATCGACATGACACACGTGTACCAGGAGGTCGAAAAGAAGGGTTCTCCTAAATAGGGTGTGGAAGGTTCCGGAGCCCGACCGGGGCCGCAGCTAAGGAAAGAAGCCAACCACGGGCCTTCCAGACG
>CAAGKR010033594.1_pt1 | contig 41013 bp, 32 predicted proteins | sample 2556971 | NCBI WGS metagenome assembly CAAGKR01 (sample SAMEA5207829, study PRJEB30636) | soil metagenome | biome: forest; feature: boreal; material: soil | place: USA | collected 2011-09 | depth 1 m | reverse complement strand
GCGTCGAGCAACGTAACGCGCGGTTCGATGGCGAGGGTGTGGGCGGCGCCGTTGATGTTAAGCGTCACGGTCACCGGTTCAGGCGCGGACGGCGACGGCGGGGGCTCGGTGGCGCCGCGCAGGAGACCGCCGACTTGGCTGAGCAGGGAAAGTCCGGCTCCGGCTTTCAGGGTTCTCGCAAACGCCTCGCGGCGGGTAATGCCGGCCGCGACATCCCGGGCGCCGATCGAAAATGACGCAGAGGCACGGTAGTCAGCTGGCTCATTCATGGTTTGTATTCGCGCACGCGCCTGAAAAGTGCCGGAGGGTCGGGCTCAGAACGAGTGCCCGGTGGATTCATTGTGCGGCGGTGATGGCGTTTTAGATGCGCAGCAGAATCGCCATTATTCTTGCTCGCCGGAGCATACACCCAAAAGCGGCCGGCGGCCTATAGGGTCTTGCCCTACCGGGAAATATCAGCCGCGTCTGGCCAGATTGCGCACGGCCGCCGTTGCCGTCATGAAGGCCGGAAGGGACCGGGGCTTGCCCCTAATTTATGGGACGCCTTTGAGCCCGGCGAGTTGCGGCGATCTCCCGCGTACGCGTCCAGCTGCAAAACAGGCCTGGGCGAGCGCCTTGGCCGGCGACTTCTCGAGGAGTAGCACGGCCGCGCGCGGCTCACTTTGCCGCAGCGTGAAGCGCCACGGCCTCGGCGTTGACCCTTCTCATGGTCTCGGCGAGCACCACATAGGGTTCGTCGCGGATGTTGACCACGCCGTAATTGCAGTCCTCTCCGTCGAAACGGCCCTCCACGGGCTCGTCGACGTGCTCGAACCAATGGTAGCCGATAAAGAGCGGGTGACTGAGGGCGCGCTGCACATAGTATTCAAAGTCCTTCGCCCGGTCCGCCTGCGTGGGAACCTTGGGTCCCCCACCCTTTGAGTTTCCCAGACCGCTGTCCAGCCCCCGGAAGGAGAACTCGCCGATGATCATCGGCTTTCCGAAAACAGCGTAGCGCTGGATGGTCGGCAGCGGGTCGATATTGTAGCAGTTAAATGATATCGCATCCAGGTACTTGGCGGCGACGGCGGCGACTGGCGCGCCTGGAGGATACGCGAAACGGCAGCCGAATCGAAGCTGGCGTGGGGCCGCTGCCCGGATGGCGGCATCGGTTGTATGGAAGTATCGTTCGGCCAGTTGGGCGAGGAAGGCGTCGCAGTCGGCGAAGAACGCCTCGCCGCCGGCGGCCCGAGAGGTCTCCTGGTTCTGGCCCCCGACAGCGCGGTGCGAAAACGCCACCTGCGTTCCCTCGGCCTGCTCCAATGCTGCCCAGTCGGCGAAGCGGGTCCCCCAGGCGGCGTTTAAGCTGGCGATGTCCGCGTGGCGCGCGCGAATGAGCGCCACCGCTGCGTCGCGGCCCGGCGTTCCCGCCGGGAGGTTGAGGAAGGCCACGAGCAACTCATTCTTGGCGCGCCAGTCCGGACCCCATCGAAGCTCGTTGTCCGTGAACCATCCTAGCACTTGGGGATCCTGCGCATGGTCCCCGATCTGCCGGCGGGCGTCGGCCGCGACAAAGCTCTCGAATTCCGGATCGAAAACGTCGGGGAACACCCCGTGCAGCCAGGCGTTGCGGTCTGCCGCCTTGTGGCTGATGAAGTGGGCTCCGAGATCCAGCGTGGGGGCATAGGCCAGATGGCGGCCCGAACCGAGGTCGATCGCGGCCAATTTCGGCTCAGACCAGGCGCCGAGTGTGTTGAATCCCCAACTGTCCAGGCGATGAACCGCGGCGTTCCCCCACGCCTGTTCGTTTCCATACTTTGCCAGGTAGGCCTCCTTGTAGGGTTCCCGGTTGGTGACCCTGGTCCTGTCCCCGTGGAATCGCACTCCGGTCACCCCTATCGACAGGGTTTTCCTGCCGGAAGGATCCAAAAGCCACGAAATTCCGCCCTCCGAGGCGATCCGGTAGAATCCGGTTCCAGCGGAGACTGCGGTATCATCGGCTCGCGCGCTACCCAGCGGGAGCGCGGACAGGAGGACAAAGGCGCAGGCAAGTCTGTGGATGACGGGGTTCACTCGGATCCGGACAAAAGCATAGCAGCGCGAGAACGGGAATCAAAGGCTAGCCGAACGAGGCCGATGGCGCGATCCTACCTTCACACCGAGCAGTACGACGCCGTCCGCAAGGGGCCCTCGTCCAGACCTCGCCGCCGTCGATCTCGGGAACCTGCGTGGCTTCTCTGCCCAGGGAATACGACCGGATGTTACTCTCCGGTATGGAGTGATCTTTACTTGGTCGGACACACCCCTCTTTGGGGGAATACATCTGAGGATCGCGTAGGCGTCCATGAGCCCGGCGTTTAGGGAACCTAGGTGTCGCAACAGGCTGGAACGCCACATGTAGGTGTGTACCCCATATCGCTGCGTTTGCCGATCAAGTACAATTCCCGAAGTCCCGATCTGGGCCGTAAAAAAAAGTTCCATGCGGGCAATCTCCAAAGACCCTGTAACGGAGCGAATGTGGAAAGCCGAAGGCAACGAATCTAAGAAATGACAATTAAGAAAAAGCCCACGATGTCCGGTTCTTCCAAAGGAGAATTGGGTACGCCGGCCAAATTCACATTCCGCAAGCTGGCGACGGGCATCGTCGGGCTCGACGAAATCCTAGGCGGCGGTATCCCGCAATTTTCCTTCAACCTCATCGGCGGTCTGCCCGGTTGCGGCAAGACAACGATGGCGCATCAAATAGCTTTCGCCAATGCGACACCGAAGAAACCGGCGCTCTATTTCACGGTCCTCGGGGAGACCGTGATGAAGATGCAGCGCTACCAGCAGCAATACTCTTTCTTCGACATAAACAGAATAGGAAAGGATATCCTGTTCAGCAACCTATCCAACGCGGTATTGGAACGGGATTTGGACAAGTTACTGGAGCAAATAATCAGCGAAGTCACGGCAACCAACCCGGGCATCGTCGTGCTGGATTCTTTTCGCACACTTGTGCGCGAATCGATCGGAGAAGTCGACGAGATGGCGATACAGTCTTTCATTCACCGCCTGTCGGAATTCCTGATAAATTGGGAGGCCACGACGTTTCTGGTCGGCGAATATGCCGAGGACGATATCCGCGACAATCCGATCTTCACCCTCGTCGACGGAATTTTCTGGCTTTCGCAAGTGACGGAAAGGAATTCGGTGGTTCGGAAACTGCAACTGGTAAAATTGCGTGGTCAGGAATCGGTGCCCGGATTGCACACCGTCCGAATAACTGCCGACGGGTTGCAGGCGTTCTCGCGCACGTTGGGTTTAATTGGCAGCAAGACCAGAACGGCGCGGCGCAAGCGACTTTCAATTGGTATTCCCGACCTGGACAAAATGATGGGCGGAGGCATTCTCGAGGGTGATAGCCTGCTGGTTGCCGGCCCGTCCGGAACGGGCAAATCGGCATTGGCGACGCAATTCATCGCCGAGGGACTCGATCATGGGGAACCGGGCATTATGGCTATCTTCGAGGAACGCCCGCAAGGCTACGCTAAGCGAGCGGGCTCCTTCGGCCTGAAATTTAATGCGGCCGAAAAAAAGGGAATCCTCGAGACCCTTTATCTTCGTCCGCTCGACCTCTCAGTCGATGAGACCCTACAGGAGATTCTCGAGGCCATCAAGAGGACAGATGCAAGACGTCTCGTGATTGATTCGCTGGTCGGATTTGAAATGGCGTTGGCACCCAGTTTCCGTGCCGACTTTCGCGAGTCTCTCTACCGAATGATAGGGGCATTGACCGGTTCCGGAATCACCATCCTTAGTACGGTCGAAGTAGAGGATTCGTTTACAGGTCTCCCGTTTAGTCACTACGCGATTTCATTTCTCACGGACGACATTATTCGTCTTCGCTATATGGAGATCGACGGCCAACTCCGGAAAATGGTGGTGGTCGTAAAAATGCGTGGCAGCAATCACAGCAAAGATATACGTGAATATATCATCACTGATAAGGGCGTCGTCGTGATCCAGCCGCGCCGGACTGACTACGAAGGTTTGACCACGGGAATCCCCCATAGGACTGGGCCGCGCGAGGAACAGCGAAGCGAAGTCGCTCCGGAAGCAAAAGCGACTGCGTAGGCGTTTTTTTGATTCACGTAGCGGCAGGTGAAAAAGAATCGATCAGTTTCTTTGCTCCCCGGCCACCCAGCGACGATGCTTATAGTATCTTGCCTGCCAATCCGACCCAATCATTCACGTCGGCTCCATATGGCCAAAGTGATAATCCAGCGTCTCTTCATTACTCAGGCCAAGCGCGCCTAGATAGCGAGCGACGCCTCAAGCCCACGTACTTCAACATAGTAGATCTGATGAACCCCCTTTCGTCCAGGATCACTCTAAAGGTCGAAGAGCAGGGCATCGCCGCCCATGATTCTTTGTTAATCGGAGCGGAATATACGCAGGCAATGCTCTTTGGCCGACTCGGCCCCGTAACGTTGGGATTTGCTTGTCGCGGCGAAGCCATCCGTGTTGCACACGAAGTGGCGCATCTCGCGGTAAATTAACAATCTCGGATTCAGCGGGGTTTGAAGAGACTCCCTAGAAAGCCGCATTTGTCAGTGTGCCGATTGGCAGCCGCTACGCGCGAGCCGGCCTCGCATTAGCTCGATTCCCGTTCGCTCGAACTTGCCGATCGTTGACCCTTAAAGGAAAATGTCGGTCAGTTTGAATTCCATGCCAAAAGGCACCCTGCGAACTTCTGAGTCTTGCGCCAAATCAGACTCAATCATTACTGGCGCAGCCTGCCGGCCCTGCAGAAGACGTATCATATTTTCTTTCCAAGATGGCTGCAAAATACTTGTACCTGTCTGGTCTGAAGAGACATTTGCCGATTTCATGTCGAACTGGACTACGGCACGAATCTAACCGCAACTGGCAACAGCCGAAGATTCATGGGGTGTAACCCTACCCTGGGGTTTCCTACACATGATTGGTCCACATCTGACAGCGCCGCTTCCGACTTGCGTGTTAGGTCCGCGTCCTTACCGACGCTTTTTGTGGCCCACCTTATCCTCCATGAATGCGATCAAAGTGTCGCGACCTGCGGGTGAAGAACCTCGTTCACCAACTGAACCAATTCGAGCGCAGTGTATGGTTTGGCCAAAAATTCATGCACCGAGGCTCGTGTGTCCTCGTGAATATTGAGGCCACTGACGGCTACAATCTTTACGGATGGATTGATGCGCTTCATTTCCTGAATGGCGGTTGCGCCATCCATGATGGGCATCATCATGTCGGTGAGCACGAGGGCAATTTCATGCGCTCTCCTCGTGTAGATTTCGATCGCTTCGGCTCCATTGACTGCCGTAACGACCCTGTAGCCGAAAGATTCCAGGGTACGCCGTGTCATGTCGCATATCGCGAATTCGTCATCGGCTACCAATATAAGTTCGCCGTCTCCACGTGGCGCTTCGGAGTGAAAGGGAGGCAGCGAAGCAATCGTCCTAACCGCTGGGTCAGCTGGGAGATAAATATTAAAGGTCGTTCCTTTTCCCACATCGCTTTCAACTGTCAAAAACCCGCCATGGCCCTTTACAATCGTATGCACAATTGCTAGGCCGAATCCCGTACCTTCGCCAATCTTCTTGGTTGTAAAGAACGGTTCGAAGATGTGTTCACAATTGTCCGCCGTAATGCCTGATCCGGTATCGCTTATTTGTAGCAGCAAATGCCTGCCAGCGCAGGTTTCCCTTCCGCTGCCGATCGCTCTCGGGTCAAGGTTTATGTTGGAAGCGCGTATTGCGAGAGTACCGCCGTCGGCCATGGCATCGCGGGCGTTGACCGCAAGGTTGAGGAGCACCTGCTGAAGTTGGGTGGGGTCACCTGTAACAGGCCAAAGTTCGTTAGACACGTGCGTCACGATCGTAATGTTGCGGGGAAAGGATTCACTGATTATCCCTTTGAGCTCTCCGATCAGCTGCGCCATTCGGATTGCGACCCGCTGGCTGTCAAGGCCCCGGGCAAAGTTGAGCACTTGTCGCACGAGATCGGCTCCGCGTCGGCAGCTTACTTGAATGGTGTCGAGGATCGTTTTTCGGTTTAGATCATTTGTTGAGTCGAATTTCAGCAACTCGATCGACATCATCACCGGCGTAAGAACATTATTTAAGTCATGAGCAATGCCGCCTGCGAGTGTCCCAATACTCTCCATGCGCTGGGCGCGAGCTGAATGCATCTCGGCCTTTTTAAACTCAGTGATGTCTCTAAGACCTCCAACCATGCGGACGCCGTATCCAACGTCGTCGCGAACAATGAAACCGTTGTCTTGCACGGAAGCATATCTCCCATCTCTGAACTGAAAGCGGTATTCCGCGGCCCAAGATTCCGCGCCGTTTTTTATGGCTTCGTGAATGCCTTTCACTACCCGGCTGAGGTCGTCGGGATGAATGCGGCTTTCCCAAAATGCTCGGTCGGGTTCGGTTTCGCCGGCTACGTACCCGAATGTAGACATGAAGTTTTCGCTCCACCAGATGCTATCAGTGACCAGATTCCAGTCCCAGATAACGTCGCTCACGGCGCGGGCGACGAGCTTGAAACGGTCCTCGCTCTGGCGTAGGGCGCTTTCGGCATGCTTGCGGGCAGAAACGTCTCTCACGTTGCATTGGATAATCTTCCGATCGCCTTCCTGGTAGATGTTGCTGACGAATTCCACTTCGGTCCTCCGTCCGTCTTTTGTCAGAAGCGGTAAATTCTCGTAGCGAATATAGCCTTTTCGGAGGAGTTCCTTGAAAGCGGCTTGGCTCGCTATAGCGTCCTTAGGCAACCCGAGCTCGTACAGCTCCTTGCCAATGATTTCGGCGTGGGTATATCCCAGAAACTCCATCAAGAATGGGTTTACATCAACGATCTGGTAAGTCTCGGGATCGACGATGAGAATCCCGTCACGCGCTGCCTCGAACAGGCGCCGGTAGCGCAACTCGGAAAGGGAAAAGCTATCACCAACGCCGTTCACTTCTGGTGTTGGGAAATTTCGCATCTATGAGATATTGTACACCGCTTGGGGGGATCGAAACATACGGTGTTCGCCCCATAAGACCGAAGCTGAACAAACCCTTTTGCATCCATGCATCGTGACCGCCTGCGGCCAAAAAAATTGTGTCTATCCTGTGTTCTCGGGGGCGGATTCCGGCGGACCTAGAGTCTCATAGAAGCAATATCCATTCTCACGGTTCGAATCGATTGCACACCGTTGTTTAGCGTCGTTACGGAAAACCGGCAAACCATCTCACTTCATTTCAGGGTGCACCTGTAACGCCGGACCCCATTTCCTTAAGGCTTTCAAGTCGCTGCGGGCAAACGAAGGACGAAAGTGGCGCCATGACCGTACTCACTTTCGCAGTGAAGCGTGCCATGCATGTTATCCATGTGTCGTTTTGCGATACTCAGGCCCAATCCCGTCGACGGCTCACCTCCTGTCGGCTTCGCGCTTAGTCGGCGATATCGGCTAAACATCGAAATCTGGTCCAATTTGTCGCATCCCGGCCCTTCGTCGCGGACTCGGCACTCCATCATGCCGTCACTAACGGCAGAAACGCAAAGCCATACAAATCTAGATGGCGGAGAGAACTTGACCGCATTTGACACAAGGTTGTCGATGACCTGTTCGAGGGCATCATTGTCGGCAAACACTAGAGTCTCCCCATTTGGGAACTCACAATGCAACCTTATGGACTTGCGCTCGGCAACCTTAGTAAAGCGGCGGATCGTCGAGGCAGTTGCTCGGGCAAGAGAGACCACGCTTAAATGAAGATCATATCCGTGATCGGCCGCGGCATTTGCAAGAAACTGATCGACGAAGGAAGACATCTGTTCTGAGCCTTCCAAAATATTTGTGGATATTCTTCTTAGCCTAATATCGTTAAGCTTATCGGCGCGGTCATAGATGAGCTGCGCACTCATCCGGATTCCTCCTAATTGATTTCGGAGGTAATGTGCCAATATTCCCAACATTTCTTCTTTTCCCTCTTCGTCGCGAGAGCGTCGGGAAGGCTCGAAGGTTTGGGAGCCGGCATCCATGGGATGTGCCGCGTTCACAGTCGGCGTCGCAATCCTTTCGACTAACACGCTAGGGCTGGGACAGGAAATCAATCGTGGGATTCTATCAAAGAACCATATCCAAGAAAATGGGGTGTAAGCCCACCCCATTAGAACAGCAGCGCTGATTTTTGGATTCATCGAGCGATTCTAATAGGCCGATGAGCCACAATGGCGCTTTCGCTGTCGAATGTTCATATGCGTCTAAAATGGATCCCCTTGATTGCCTTCAGCGCAATTATCGCGAATGCGGAGACTGCGGCGCCAAAACCGTCGGAATCCACCGATGACCTTTACAAGGTAGGCCAACAGCTCTTCGACCAATATGCGTCGCCGGAAATCAAAGAGCAGTATGCATTTCCGTCTAAGGACGATTGGGACCGGTTCGCTACTCGGTTGCAGCATGCCCTCGAGAACAATTCTCTCGAAGGCTTGGCGGTCTATGAGCCGGAGGCCCAAGCCGCCTTGGCCGCATTGCGCTCTATGCCTGGCAATGAAGATTATGCCGATTGGCTTGAGTCGCGAATCGACGAGATTGAGGTTGCCAAGCAGGCATTAGCAGAAGTCCGACCGCCTACTTCCGGCCAACCTGAGCTTGGCGGTCCTTCAGAGCCCGTTCCCCACTACAACCTTTGGCTCCGCCGAGAGCAGGCTCGCCCTGTGCCGGCCGACGCTGCAGTGCTGATGCCTCACCTTCGCGATGCGTTCACCGCCGAAGGAGTCCCGCCGCAACTGGCTTGGATCGCCGAGGTGGAGTCGAACCTGAATCCTACAGCACGTAGCCCAGCAGGAGCCAAGGGGCTCTTTCAACTTATGCCGGATACGGCCCATGCTCTGGGTCTCGGCACCGTTTTGCCGGACGAACGAACCGATCCGGCGAAGTCGGCTCGGGCCGCAGCTCATTACTTGCAAATGCTATTCGTAAAATTCGGCAGTTGGCCATTGGCTCTTGCTGCCTACAACGCTGGCGAGGGACGGGTAAGCCGCCTACTTGCTGCCCGTAATGCAACCGATTTCGCGGGTATCGCATCGGGCTTGCCCGCGGAGACGCGGATGTATGTCCCGAAGGTTTGCGCCCTAGTCGCAGTGCGCACGGGAACAACTCTCTAGGGACGGAAAAGCCCTGGTTGCCGCTTACGGTCGCATGATGGATAAGCGAATGGCCGGGTGGTGAACATGGATCGATTTGCTGAGTAGAAATATTGAAAGGACTCAATCCAATGCCTTACTATGGGGTTCGCCTGCCTCCTTTGGCGAAGCGTTGGCGTCGGACGAATGGGGAGAAGTATTGTCGGGTATTACCCCATAGGCGTGAGGTCCAGCGCCAGCGCATACTGGTCTGGACATTCCCTGGCCGGAAATGACACTCACACCGTGTGCTGAATCCATGTTACAAAACACAAAAGAACTGTACGGAAACAAGATCGCCGCAACTGACGGGGAAGTCGGCACCATAAAGGATTTCTATTTTGACGACAAACATTGGGTGATTCGCTACGTCGTGGCGGACACGGGTTCGTGGTTGTCCGGCCGCTTGGTGCTGCTTTCTCCCCATTCTCTCAGGGAAGGCGACCTGCACCGGAGGCTATTGCACGTAGGGCTTCAAAGGAAACAGATTCAGAACAGTCCTGCAATCGAGTCGCACATTCCGGTTTCCCGGCAATACGAGATCGACTACTATAGATACTACGGTTTGCCGGTTTACTGGCCCGCTGGGGCAGTTACCGACCTAGGCCTCAGTCCCGCCGCTGATCCAGTTTCCATCGTTGAGGTCGAGATGCATCTGCAGCGCCGCCATCGCGAAGACACGCATCTCCAAAGCACCAAGGCCATAACCGGGTTTCACATAAGAGCAATCGACGGGATGATTGGGCACGTGAGCGGCTTTTTCGTGGACGACAGGGGCTGGTCAATTCCCGCCTTAGTTGTTGAGACGGGCCACTGGTATTCAGGGAAAGAGGTCCTGATTTCCGGCAACAATGTCGACCGAATCAGCTACGACGATTCAACGGTATTTGTGAACCTAACGCGGTCGGACATTCGAAAGACTCTCGAAGCCGATCTCGCGAAGGTGATCGCGGGGGAAGACGAGAGAAACCGCTTTCAGGACTGAACCTTGATGAACGCGTTCGAACGCCAGCTGCATATGATTGGCCAACGCTCCTCCCCTTCGCTCGAACCCACGTGAAGAACAATACCGCACCTCGAAACCTTGGGGTGGTCGTCTCGGTGCGCGGAAGCGTCGTCGACGTTCGGTTCGACGGGTCCCTGCCTCCCATCTATTCGGTACTCAAGGCTGGAATGGACGGAAAAATCGTTATCGAAGTTATGGCGCAGGTCGCCGCGCATCGTGTTCGGGGGATCGCATTGACGCCCACGCAGGGCCTGGCCAGAGGAATGAGCGTGGAGGATACGCGAAGCCCACTGCTGGCGCCGGTCGGGAAAAAGATCATTTCCAGAATGTTCGACGTGTTCGGTAACGCCATCGACCGCCAACCCCCACCGACCGATGTACAGTGGCGGACAGTCCATCGCGGGCCGCCGCCGTTGTCCGAGCGCTCAACCAAGTCCGAAATCTTCGAAACTGGCATCAAAGCGATTGATATTCTCATCCCGCTGGAGCGCGGCGGCAACGCCGGGCTGTTCGGCGGTGCGGGCGTCGGCAAGACCGTGCTCCTCACCGAGATGATCCACAATATGATCGGGCACCAGAAGGGCGTCAGCATCTTCTGCGGTATCGGCGAGCGATGCCGTGAGGGCCAAGAGCTCTATAGCGATATGAAGGAAGCCGGAGTCCTCGAAAACATGGTAATGGTGTTCGGCCAGATGAACGAACCGCCTGGAAGCCGGTTTCGTGTGGGGAATGCCGCTCTGACCATGGCCGAGTATTTCCGGGACGAGGAGCACCGCGACGTACTGCTGCTGATCGACAACATATTCCGCTTTATCCAGGCCGGCATGGAAATTTCGGGCCTAATGGGGCAAATGCCGTCGCGCCTGGGCTACCAGCCCACGATGAGCACGGAGTTATCAGGTCTCGAGGAACGCATTGCCAATACCCGCGCGGGCGCTATCACCTCTATCCAAGCGGTGTATGTGCCGGCGGACGACCTGACGGATCCGGCCGCAGTGCACGTTTTCTCCCATCTCTCCGCCTCGATCGTGCTTTCGCGCAAGCGGGCTAGCGAGGGCCTCTACCCAGCGATCGACCTCCTCCAGTCGACTTCAAAGATGGCAACGCCCGGAATCGTCGGCGATCGTCACTACAACCTAGCGCAGGATATCCGGCGAACGCTTGCGCAGTACGAGGACCTGAAGGACATCATCGCCATGCTTGGGTTGGAGCAGCTCTCCCAGGAGGACCGCAAGGTGGTGGCACGCGCGCGCCGGCTGGAACGCTTCCTCACGCAACCTTTCTTCGCGACGGAGCAGTTCAGCGGGATAAAGGGGAAACTCGTCAGCCTCAAGGACTCCATAGACGGCTGCGAGCGCATCCTGCGCGATGAATTCAAGGATTTCCCCGAGAGCGCTCTCTATATGATCGGGGCGATAGGTGAGGCAAGAAAAGACGCCCCGCACCTGAATCCCGAACCTGCAGCGGATTCCTCGAAAAAGCCGGAGCCCGCAGGCGTCAATGAACCTTAAGATCCTCCTGCCTTTCCAGGTCTTCGCGGAAGTGACCGGCGTTTCGGAGGTCATCGTCGACACCAGCGCGGGCTCTCTCGGGCTCCTCCCCCACCGACTAGACTGCGTTGCCTCGATGGTGCCCGGGATCCTGACCTATGTGGCAAACGGAAACGAACCGAATTACGTCGCGGTTGACGAGGGAGTGATGGTCAAGACCGGGGCGGATGTGCTCGTTTCAGTGCGCCACGCCATTGGCGGATCCGACCTGAGCCAGCTCCACGAGTCCGTGAAATGCGAGTTCTTGAAGATCGACGAACAGGAGCGAAATGTTCGCGCGGCGGTCGCAAGAATGGAAGGTGGCCTGATCAGGCGTGTCGCGGAGTTTCACCATGGGCGATAAAACGACAGAGGCGCTGCCGGATAAAAGGGGCTCCTTCTCCGAGCAGGTGGGCGCAAAGGCTGCACGGAAGCTCAAGGCGCCCCAAAGCCTACGGCGGGGAGTTTGGTTCGGGCTTGGGATGTCCGGGCTCATCGGGTGGTCGGTGGCGATACCCACCTTCCTTGGAGCCATGGTCGGTCTTTGGTGGGACCGGCGGCATCCGACCGGGCATTCATGGACGCTTGCGCTTCTGGCCGCGGGCCTGGTGGTGGGTTGCGTGAACGCTTGGCATTGGATTACATTGGAGGACAATGAGATGCATAACAACCGGGAGGACGACGGTGAGTGAGGCGACATCCCTCGTCCTCGCGCTGGTCGCGGGCGCTTTACTCGGCGCGATTTTCTTTGGCGGTCTCTGGTGGACAATTCGTAGGAGCTTATCATCGAGAAGCCCGGCAGCGTGGTTTTTTGGAAGCCTGCTGATGAGAACATTTATTGCAGTTGCTGGCTTCTATTTTATGTCGCGCGGCGACTGGAGAAGGCTCTTGGCCTGCATGCTTGGGTTTCTTCTTGTTCGCATCATGGCAATACGCCTAGCCCGTGCGCCGGTTAACAATGGAAAAATTATGACGGAGGGGCACGGAACGTGAACCTCAGCTCCGACCAGCAAATACTGTGGCGTCATGGCCCCGTCGAGCTCAACGGCACGATTGCCGCAACTTGGGCACTGATGATCGCGATGGCGTTGGGATCAAAGCTGATCACCCGAAGGCTCGCGAATGAACGGACGATTTCGCGCTGGCAGTGTTCCCTCGAAATTATTGTCACAGCAATCGAGGGGCAGATCAAGGAGGTGGGCCTGGACCAGCCGAAAAGGTATGTTTCATTTTTGGGCACCCTCTTCCTTTTCATCGCCATGGCGAGCCTGTGCACTCTTGTACCAGGCTTTGTGCCACCGACTGGCTCGCCCTCGACTACAGCGGCGCTTGCCCTATGCGTGTTCATCGCCGTGCCGCTATTCGGCATGAGGGAGCAGGGGTTTGTTGGCTACCTAAAGACCTACGCAAAGCCCACTTTGATCATGCTTCCGTTCAACATCGTCAGCGAGCTCTCGCGAACGCTGGCCCTGGCCATCCGCCTTTTCGGCAACATGATGAGCGGCGTGATGATCATCGGTATCCTCCTCACGATAACACCCTATTTCTTTCCAATCGCCATGACGGCGCTCGGGCTCCTCACCGGCATGGTCCAGGCCTACATCTTTAGCATTTTGGCCGCGGTTTACATAGCGGCAGCAACGCGCGTGCGAAGGCCGAAGGCCGACATGTTGCCTGAAACGGCCTCCAATCATTGAAATCGCAATATCAGCAACAAAAGGAAACCCATGGATAGCAGCACTCTCGTCGCAGTAGCCTCAATTGCCACCGCCGGCCTAACGACCAGCATCGGCTGCATGTGCCCTGCGCTCGGCGAGGGCCGGGCAGTGGCCACGGCTCTCACGTCCCTTGCACAGCAGCCCGATGCCTCCGCCACGATCACCCGGACGCTTTTCGTCGGCCTTGCGATGATCGAATCGACGGCCATCTACTGCTTTGTGGTCTCGATGATCCTGATCTTCGCGAACCCATTCTGGACCCACGTCGTCGCCCAGGCCGGGGGAAAGTGAGTCATGCTCATCGACTGGTTCACCGTTGGGGCGCAGTTGGTCAACTTCCTCATCCTAGTATGGCTGTTGAAGCGGTTTCTCTACAGGCCAATCCTCGATGCAATAGACGCCAGGGAAAATCGCATTGCTACCGAGTTCAGGGATGCCGATTTGAAAAAGGCCGAGGCCCAGAAGGAGCGCGATGATTTTCGGGCAAAAATAAAAATATTCGACGATCAGCGCGCTGCGCTCATGAGCAAGGCCGTGGACGAGGCCAAAGCCGATCGCGAGCGTCTTCTTGGGGACGCGCACAAAGCCGCCGACGAGTTGCGCGCCGGGCTCGAGATTGGTGTCCGAAACGAAAGGATTCGGATCGGCGGCGAGATTGCCCGCCTTGTCGCGGAGGAGGTTTTTGAAGTTGCCCGCAAGGCTCTTGCGGATCTTGCCACCGCAAGCTTGGAAGAGCGGATCGGTGAGGTATTCACACGGCGGCTTCGGGAAATGGACCCAAAGTCCAAGGGGGCGTTGGGGGCTGCGCTCCGGACATCGTCCGAACCGGCCATTGTACGAAGCACATTTGACATCGGGTCCGCCCAGAGGGCCGCGATTCAGAATGCGCTTAACGAGGATTTCTCGTCCGAAGTCCGGGTCCGATTTGAAACTTCGCCGCGCGGAGTCTGTGGGATCGAGTTCACTGCAAACGGGCAGAAGGTTTCCTGGAACATCGCGGACTATCTTTCTACGCTTGAAGGGAAGGCCGCCGCACTCCTGAACACCCAATCGTTGCAGCCCGAAATCCTGCTGCAGGATACGGTGGCCGCGCCGGCGCTCAGCTCTGTTGCTTAGTCGACATTATATGGGCGCACCGACGGGCATACTGCAGGATTCGCTTGACCACGCATTTTCGGTCATGCGCCGGTCCCGCGAATCCTATGCGTCCCCGTTAGAGGCCCGGGAGGTGGGTATTGTCACGAATGTCTCCACGGGGATCGCCACGGTTTCGGGACTTCCCGGCGTGGGCTTTGAGGAATTGGTGCAGTTCCCGGGAGGCCTCCTGGGGATCGTGTTCAATGTTGATGAGGACGAGGTTGGCATAGTCCTCCTCGGGGAATATGAGGACCTGCACGCGGGCGACGAGGTTGAGCGGACCGGACGGGTTATGGACGTGGCGGTGGGAACTGCACTTCTGGGCCGGGTGATCGACCCGCTGGGTGCGCCGCTCGACGGCAGAGGTCCGATCGCAGCGGACGCCCGGCTGCCTGTTGAACGCCCGGCCCCACCCATAATGGACCGATCGCCTGTGACGGTTCCCCTCCAAACCGGCCTTAAAGTTATCGATGCGCTCATCCCCATTGGCCTTGGACAGCGCGAACTAATCCTGGGTGACCGGCAGACCGGCAAGACGGCAATCGCGGTCGACACCATACTGAACCAACGCGGCAAGAATATCGTCTGCGTCTATTGCGCGATCGGCCAGCGGGCTTCCTCTGTCGCCAAAGTCGTGGCCAATCTCCGAGAAAAAGGCGCCATGGACTACACCGTTGTCGTTGTCGCCGAGGGCAACGAGGCGCCGGGGCTGGCCTATATCACGCCGTACGCCGCGACGAGCATCGCCGAGCGCTTCATGGAAACAGGACGCGACGTGCTGATCGTGTATGACGACTTGACCCACCATGCACGGGCCTACCGCGAGCTCTCCCTCCTTCTGCGACGCCCACCCGGCCGCGAGGCATTCCCCGGTGATATCTTCTATATCCATTCGCGGTTGCTCGAGCGGGCGACGCATCTGTGCAAAGAGCGCGGGGGTGGATCGCTGACGGCTCTTCCCATCATCGAAACCGATGCACAGGACATCTCCGCCTACATCCCGACAAACCTCATCTCGATCACCGACGGCCAGATATACCTCTCTCCTGTTCTCTTCGAGCTAGGGATTCTTCCGGCTGTCGACGTGGGAAAATCGGTGTCGCGCGTGGGCGGGGCAGCCCAGCGGGCGGCTTACCGTTCGGTTGCGGGTGATCTAAAGCTAGGCTATTCACAGTTCGAGGAACTGGAAACCTTTGCGCGTTTCGGCACCCGCCTCGATGAGTCCACCCGCCGGATTATCGAACATGGGAGGCGCATACGCGCCTGCCTCAAGCAGCCCGAATCTCAGCCGGTTTCGATGTTGGAGCAGATAGCCGTGCTCCTTGCCCTGACCGCGGGTCTTTTTGACACTGTTGCTCTTGAGAAGGTTGCCGAGGCGGAGATGGCACTGCGGAACGCGGCAACGAGAATTCCATCCGATATCGAAGGGCGTTTCTCAACTGCAGACAAGCTGAGTGACTCCGACCGAACGGTCATCGTTGACTTCGCCCGCCAGACGCTCGCCCCGTTCCAGCCGAAGCCCGAACCGAAGCTGACCGCCAAGCCCGCGTCATGAGTGGGACAACAGAAGATCTGCGCCGGAAAATTGAAGGCGCTGCGGACCTCAATGGGGTCGTCCGCTCGATGAAGGCTTTGGCTGCCTCGAACATTGGACAATACGAAAAGGCTGTCGAATCGTTGAACGACTACTATCGGACGGTGGAGTTGGGATTGGCCGCATGTTTCCGCCGATCGGGTACCGGGGCCGTCCCTTCGGCCAAAAACCATCGGGACGGGGCGGCGGTCGGTGCAATCCTCTTCGGCTCAGACCAGGGCCTTGTTGGTCAATTCAACGAAACGCTTGCGGAATTCGCCGTGCGCGAGCTGAAAAGGATGCATGGCAAAACGACGAAAGTTTGGGCCATTGGCGAGCGCATCCAGAGTCTCTTAACCGATCGCGGCTTCACCAGGTCGGCCCTCCTGCCCGTTCCAACGTCGGTCTATGGCATCACGCCGCTTGTGGGCCAGATCCTGATTGAGACCGGCGCCGCCCGAGAGCGCGGTGAAGTGGCGGAGGTTTATTTCTTCCACAACCGTCCGAAATCCGGTGCCGTTTTTGAGCCCGTTATGAGACGCTTGCTGCCGCTGGATAATGTCTGGCAGGTCAGTCTCGCCACCCTTCCCTGGCCGACTAAGAGCCTGCCAGAAGTGATCGAAGGGCCGGAGCCGGTGCTGTCGGCATTCATTCGGGGGTACCTTTTTGTCCTGCTTTTCCAAGCGTGCGCTGAATCGCTGGCTAGTGAAAACGCCAGTCGCTTGGCAGCGATGCAACGCGCGGAAAAGAATATAGAGGATATCCTTGAAACCCTGAACCGCACTTTTCACAGGATTCGGCAGGAATCCATCGACGAGGAGCTCTTTGATGTGATCTCCGGATATGAGGCGTTATCCGAAGTTGCAGGAAAAAACGGAGCCCATACCCATCCGGCCGCCCCAAAAGAACCCGGCTACGCCACCAGCACGCGACAATCATTGGATGAACCGGGACGGAATAATCATTGCACGGGCGTCTCTTAGCTCTATACTTTTGTGTTATGAAACGCCTCGCTTGGCTTCTTCTGGCCGTCTTCTGTGCCGCATCGGCGCAGGTGCAGCCCGTCGATCGTCTGGCCAAGGCGAATGCGTGCAAATGTTGCCAAATTCCGGGCACGTGCGGATTGCCCGGATGCTGCGCGCCGCCCGCATCTGCTCCGAACATTGCCCGATTGGTACAATTTGCCGCGGTACCGAGTTCGATTGCCCGCAAGGCTCAGCAATTCCGTGGGACCTCGCCAAAGTTCTATTCATTTTTCGTAGCGCCGGCGATTGTCCGGTTCTTAGTCTCGGCGTCAGCCATTTCGACGCCTCCTGCAACTGTGCCTCTTTTCACGGCGCATTGCAGTTTTCTGATCTAAGGCCTTTGCCGCATTGCGCCCGCGCGTAGCCGCGGACCGTGCCATTCCCCTGTTGGGTCGCCGCGCTTCTGCGCGCCTGCGTCGGAATCCCCGTCGGTAACACCTTAGATCTCCATGAAACCATTCCACTATAAGCTCACAGCCTCCCTGATAGTCCTCGCGGGTCCCTTCGGGCTTTTCGCGGGCGAACCCACGTCGAATTCTGAGGCGATCGATATTAACTCGGAACTTGTCGATCGCTTGATGCTCGAGGCCCAGGGTCGCAACCCTGCGGTCCAGGCTGCTGGAGCACGAGCCGATGCCGCACATGCAGCGGTTGCCGGGGTGCGCACGTGGGACGATCCAACTGCCTCCTTTGGCCTTTGGGCGTCGAGCTCGCGCGGATTCAGTTCCTCGGAGCAAGGCAACCTTGTCTACGGGCTGGAGCAAAGGCTTCCGCTCTATGGTCGACCGGATCTGCAGCGCAAGGTTGCGGCGTCCGACGCATCGAAGGAGGAACTTGCCTCCGAATTCGTGGACCAGAAACTGCGGCGTGACCTCACGGTGGCCTTAATTGGAGTGGCCCTTTCCGACCGCGAGGCGGAGGTCGCTGAGCAGGAGCTTTCGTGGCTCGACGCGACATTGGAGGCGGTCGATCACCGGTACCGCGTTGGTCAGGCAAGCCAAGTGGACTGGCTAAAGATTCAGACGGCCCGGGCCCTGGCAACCGACGATGTAAAAACAAGGGAGCACGAGCGGGAGCACGGCGCCTTTGCTCTCAACCGCATCTTGAATCGCGAATTTCATGCCCACTGGCCGAAAGTGACCGTTCCCGCGCTTCAGCCGGCTCTTTACTATACGCCTCAGCTCGTCGACGCAGTGCTCGCAGGAGAGCCGCAGCTTAAAGTCATGCGCCAGGAAAGCCTTTCGGCTCAGGCAGCCGCAGACCTTACCCGCCGGCAGCGCCTCCCCGACGTGAGCGTTGGACTCGAAGCGCGGCAATACAGCGGGGACGGCGGCTTCCGGGAAGGCACGGCCACGGTAAGCTTCACGGTCCCATGGCTCAACAAGGACAAGTACGACAGCGATTGGCGACGGGACCAGCATCGTAAGCGCGCAAGCGATTTCGCTGCGACGGACTATTCACTCTCGGTGCGTGAGGAACTGCATCATAACCTGGTGAATATTGATGCAGCCAGGCGCCGAGCCGTGCTTTTCAAAGACCAGCTTATTCCCCTCACCCAGCAAACGCTGGCCAGCGCCCAGACCGCCTGGGAGCACAATATTGGACAGTTCCAGGACATTCTCGACGCCCACCGCATGCTGTTGACCGACGAAATCGAGTTGGCCCGATCCCTATCCGAACAGGGCACGTTACTGGCCGAAATTTCCTTGCTCACGGGAAGCCGCGACCTCGGCTCCTTGTTCGCCCTTGCGGGCAATCCGGCACCAGACCACGACGATCCTATCTCGGTTACCTCAAAATGAAACCTCTCCATTTTGCCTTAGTGTTATCCTGCGTTGCCGGATTCGCGGCATTGAGCTCCTGTTCCCGGCAAAGTCCAGCAACCTCCGCATCTGCCAGTGACGTCGATTACTACACGTGCACGATGCACCCGTCGGTGCATTCGCACGATCCGGACGCCAAGTGCCCAATTTGCGGAATGGATCTTGTTCCTGTGAAGAAAATTGATGCCGCGCTCAAGACGGACGAGGCCAAGACGATGGCGACGCCCGCCAATACGACAGAGGATCGCCCGCACGAGTTCACCATACCGTTGGACCGCCAGCAGCTGATTGGGGTCACATACGCTCCTGTCGAGACGAAGCCATTGCGGCGCACTATTCGAGCGGCAGGATTCGTGGCGGCGACGACTGCCAAGCATTGGGACTATGTTTCCCGTGTGGACGGCTACATTCATACCCTGGAAATCGGTGCGGCTGGCGACCGTATCGAAAAGGGGCAAGTCCTCATGGACATCTACAGTCCGGACCTGGTGGCAACAGAGAATGAGTTCGTCGACCTCGTTCGCATGCGCGACACCGGCCGCCGGGACCAAAACGCAACTACGAGCGAGACTGCCGAGCATTTGCTCGCGGGTGCCCGCGCCCGCCTCCAGCAATGGAATATTTCGGACGAACAAATCAATGCGCTGGAAAAAACGGGGAAGCCGCCCGAATTCCTTCAATTGATTTCGCCAGTGACTGGGACAGTGGAGGAGATTGGCGTGCATCAGGGACGTCACGTTGCGGTAGGCGACCACCTAGTTGACCTGGTCGATCTTTCCTCGGTCTGGGTCTGGGCCGAGTTCTATGAAAACGAATTGCCCCACCTCAAGCCGGGCCTTGCCGTTGTGATCACGAGTTCCTCGCTTCCCGGTTGGTCCATATCGGGAACGATTGCGGTCGTTGATCCATTTCTTGACGACCAAAAACGCACCGGTCGGGTGCGAATCGATGTGAAGAACACCGACTTAAGGCTGCGGCCTGACGCATATGTGGACGTCTCACTCACTCTAGACGAGGGCGAAGGCCTGACTATTCCATCCGATGCAGTGCTCCCGACCGGGGAGCACAACATCGTTTTTGTGGACAAGGGCGGTGGCCGGCTGGAACCGCGCTTTGTCCAACTTGGAGGTAAGTTTGGCGATCTATACAGGATTACGGGCGGTCTGAGTGCTGGAGAGCGTGTGGTGAGCAGCGCCAATTTCCTAGTCGACGCGGAGTCGAAGGTGCAAGGCGCCCTGAAATCCTGGTAACCCGTCCCATGACGCCACATTCCCCGCCGCAAATGACTTTCGTCGAACGGATAATCGACGCCAGCTCACGGAATCCATTCCTCATTTTCGTCCTGACGATTCTTTCCGTGGCGGGTGGCTATTGGGCGCTCGTGCATACACCTCTCGACGCCATTCCGGACCTTAGCGACACACAAGTTATCATTTATACTGATTGGGAGGGACGATCTCCTGATCTGGTCGAAGACCAGATCACCAACCCCATCTCGACACGTTTTATCGCGGCTCCAAAAGTCAAATTCGTCCGCGGCGAGTCAATGTTTGGAAAATCCTTCGTCTACGTCATATTTGAAGACGGGACTGACATCTATTGGGCGCGTTCACGGGTCATCGAATACTTGAACTCGGTTCGGGGATCGCTGCCAGAAGGAGTCAACCCGGTTATTGGTCCCGACGCGACTGGGGTCGGATGGGTTTACGAATATGCCCTCGTTGATGAAACGGGCCAACACAGTCTTGCCGATTTACGCTCCTTCCAGGACTGGCACCTTCGGTACGCGCTCGAATCGGTCAAGGGCGTCGCGGAAGTGGCCCCTGTTGGCGGTTTTGTGAAGGAGTATCAGGTCGACCTCGATCCGAACAAGCTCGCGGCCTATGGCATTTCTTTAGCGGACGTCGTGGGTAAGATCCGAATGTCCAACAACGACGTGGGCGGGAAGATCTTTGAGGTCGCGTCTACAGAGTACTACGTTCGAGGACGGGGCTACATCAAGAGTATCGCCGATATTGAGGATATTCCCCTCAAGGTAGACCACGGCACTCCGGTATACGTGAAAAACGTGGCTTTGGTGCACCTAGGCCCTGACCTTCGACGAGGCGTGGCCGAGCTTGATGGCAAGGGCGAAACGGTGGGTGGGATTGTCGTGATGCGCTACGGTGAAAACGCGCTCACGGTGATTGATGGCATCAAGCAGAAATTAAAGGAGATCGCTCCTTCCCTGCCCCAAGGAGTCAAAGTCGTTCCCACCTATGACCGAAGCGAATTGATCGACGCCGCAATCGCGACTCTACGTGAGAAACTTATCGAGGAGAGCATCGTGGTCGCTTTCGTTTGCCTGATCTTTCTCTGGCACGTCCGATCAGCCCTGGTCGCGATCGTTACGCTGCCGATAGCTATTCTCCTTTCATTCATCCCCATGCACGCCCTGGGGTTGACATCCAACATCATGTCCCTGGGCGGCATAGCGATCGCCATCGGCGCCATGGTGGATGCGGCAATTATCATGGTCGAAAATGCGCATAAGCAGCTCGATCATTTCCGGGAGGATAACGGCCGTGAGCCGAGCAATGCGGAGCGCATCGAAGTTGTCATTGCCGCGGCTCGCAGCGTCGGGCGACCCCTCTTTTTCTCGCTGCTCGTCATCACTGTGAGCTTTGTCCCGGTGTTTTCTCTAACGGCTCAGGAGGGCCGTTTATTCAAGCCGCTCGCGTTCACGAAGACTTTCGCAATGGGATTCGCTGCCCTGCTCGGTGTCACACTCGTTCCCGTCCTGATGCTGCTGCTTGTCCGAGGCAAGATCACCCCTGAGGTCAAGAACCCCGTCAACCGGTTCCTGATATGGGCTTACCGTCCGGTCGCGGATTTTGTCCTTCGCTTCCGTTGGATAACCGTTCTGGCCGCGGTGATAATCCTCGGAGCGACAGTCATTCCATTTGGCCGCCTTGGGAAGGAGTTCATGCCGCCGCTTAACGAGGGTACGATTCTCTTTATGCCGACGGCTGTGCCCGGGATGTCCATCGGAGAGGCGACCCGAATCCTCCAGATCCAGGATCGTCTTCTAAAGGAGATTCCGGAGGTGGCGACGGTGTTCGGCAAGGCTGGGCAGGCCGAGACACCCACGGATCCCGCCCCGCTCTCAATGTTTGAAACAGTTGTAGCGCTGAAACCCCACGACAAATGGCGGCTGGGGGTGACGTGGGAAAAAATCATCGCAGAGATGAACGACAAGCTGAAGACCCCGGGCATGGCCAATATCTTCTGGATGCCGATCCAAACCCGGACGGAAATGCTGACAACGGGGTTCCGGTCGGTCCTTGGCGTAAAGGTCTTTGGTCCGGATTTGGGAGAAATTCAAAATCTCGGGGTCCAGATTGAGAAAGCCATGACCGATCTGCCTAACACCCGCAGCGTATTCGCCGAGCGTACCACGGGTGGGTATTTTCTGGATTTCACGGTGAACCGCAAGGCGGCTGCTCGGTATGGCCTGACCGTCGGCGATGCGAACGATGTTATTGAGACCGCCATCGGTGGCAAAACAATCGCAACCACTGTTGAGGGACGTGAAAGGTATCCCATCAGCGTTCGATACGCGCGCGATTATCGGGATGACCTTGATACGCTCAGACGTGTCCTCGTGCAAACACCCGCAGGGACACAGGTGCCGATGGGGGAAATTGCCGACCTTTCGTATCGTACCGGACCGCCTTCCATTCGCGACGAGAACGGACAACTGGTCGGATTTGTTTTCGTGGACGTAACCACTGATAATATCGACGGATATGTCCATGCGGCCAGCGCGCGTATCTCAGAGCGCGTCCATTTTCCGCCGGGATACTACATCCAGTGGGCGGGACAGTTCGAATACCTTAAGAGCGCTGAGCGGCGGCTGACCGTCGTGATCCCATTCACGCTTCTGATCATTTTCGTTCTGATTTATCTGAACACGAAGTCGGCGGCGCGGACAGCCATCGTCCTGCTCGCCGTGCCGTTCTCTCTAGTAGGGGCCTTCTGGTTTCTGTACTTCCTGCACTATAACCTTAGCGTCGCCGTTTGGGTAGGCCTCATCGCACTCGCAGGTCTGGATGCCGAGACCGGCGTAGTCATGCTCCTTTACCTCGATCACGCTTGGGACAAATTCCATGCGGCCGGCAAGCTGAACACTCCGGCCGACCTGCATGACGCTATTATGGAGGGTGCCGTGCAGCGCATTAGGCCCAAGGTCATGACGGTATGCGCGATCCTTTTCGGACTGCTGCCGATCATGTGGTCGCCGACGACGCAGGCTGGAGCAGACGTGATGAAACGGATAGCGGCGCCAATGATCGGGGGTATTGTCACATCTGGGGTTTTGGAACTCCTGCTCTACCCTACCATCTATATGCTTTGGCGGAGGCGCCACCTTCCGAACCCCGAAGGGCGGGAAGCGACCGTAACCCAAATTGATAAATCATCCTCGCCGGGACCTATGCGCCGAATTCTCTGGGCCCTCTTTGTTCTCCTCTTGCTTGGTGCGGGGATGGTGGGCTACTGGCGCTCGCAAACGGCGACCTTCTCGCCTGCAGACGCAAAGGCACCGTCGGAAACGCCGTTTGCCACCCGGACAGCGAACGGGCTCACCGTAAACTTCTACCACGCAGATGGAGGGCTGAGATTGGCCGAGAACGAGATCCTGATTGAATTCCGTGACACCGTTAGCGGTGCCCCAATTGACGTGGGAAAGGTGAATTTCGCTTTGGACATGAACATGCCCGGCATGGTGATGCATTCCGGTAGTACGATTGTTCCCGGCGGCGCCATCGGACGCTACCGCGCCAGAATCAAGCCCGACATGGCCGGCGATTGGAACGCTCAATTGACCTACATCGGTCCGCGCGGCTCCGGCGAGATTAGCTTCAATGTGAACGTAAAGCCGTGAAAGAGCCAGGACCGCGCAATCGCAATCAAAAGACATGAATAAGATCCACTGCAAGGCGACATCCGCGTACTTTTGCCCAATGTGCGCAGACGTCGAAGCCAGCAAACCCGGCTACTGCCCCAAGTGCGGAATGGCGTTGGAGCACAACCCTGCCCAAATCGCGTCCGCGACGACCATCTACACATGCCCAATGCACCCGCAGATCGAACAGGATCATCCCGGCGCCTGTCCTATCTGCGGGATGGCCTTGGAACCTAAGATCGCGAAGGCAATCCACGACGAGCAAGGGAGCGCCGAATTGCGAGATATGGTGCGACGCTTCTGGGTTGGCGCAACGCTTTCACTGCCTGTCTTCGGGCTGGCTATGGCACATCTCATGCCTGGATTCGCCCACGTCGGAAGCTCATCCGTCAGCCGATGGATTCAGTTCCTGCTTTCGACCCCTGTGGTCTGGTGGGCGGGTTGGCCGTTCTTCATCCGAGGCGGGCGTTCGTTCCGCACGGGGCATTGGAATATGTTTACACTCATCGCGCTCGGGGTCGGCGCTGCATGGGTTTACAGTACGACAGCTCTCCTACTGCCACGTCTATTCCCCGAATCCATGCGGATGCACGGCACTGTGGACGTCTATTTCGAGGCTGCCGCTGTCATTGTGGTGCTAGTGCTTCTCGGTCAGGTCCTGGAACTGCGCGCGCGCGCGCAAACCTCGAGCGCGATCAAGGCTTTGCTCAATCTTTCTCCATCCACGGCGATCAGGATAACGCACCAAGGCGAGACCGAAGTGCCGCTGGCGGAAATCCAGACTGGGGACCGTTTGCGCGTTCGGCCGGGCGGGAGAGTCCCTGTCGATGGAGTCATCGAGGAAGGCTCCTCGTCCGTGGACGAATCCATGATCACGGGTGAATCGCTTCCCGTCGAAAAAAAGCCCGGTGACGCGGTGACTGGAGGCACCCTCAATGCCACGGGCAGTTTCGTCCTGCGCGCCAACAAGGTCGGTGCCGATTCGCTCCTTTCTCGCATTGTGCAAATGGTTGCCGACGCCCAACGCAGCAGAGCGCCCATTCAGGGCATGGCTGACAAAGTGGCCGCCATCTTTGTGCCGGCGGTTGTTTCCGTCGCCGCGACTACTTTCGTGATGTGGTATTTTTTTGGCCCGGAACCACACCTAGCCTACGCCATAGTCAACGCCGTCGCCGTGCTGATTATCGCCTGTCCCTGCGCACTTGGGTTGTCTACCCCGATGTCGATCATGGTAGGCGTGGGCCGCGGCGCACAGGGCGGAATCCTGTTTAAAAATGCCGACGCCCTCGAACGCCTAGGCAACGCGACATGGCTGGTTCTGGACAAGACGGGAACGCTCACTGAGGGCAGACCTCAGCTCACGGACGTAGTAACCGCGCTGCATTCGGACGAAACCGCGTTTCTCCGGCTTGCGGCCTCGCTGGAACACGCCTCCGAGCATCCACTTGCGACCGCGATTCTGCGCGGCGCCAAGGATAGAAAGATCGTACTATTCCCGGTGTTAGACTTCCGCTCAATCACGGGTGGTGGCATCTCCGGCCTAATAGACGGAAAAAGTGTGACTGTCGGAAAATTGAAGTTCCTTGCCGCTGAGGGCATTTCCGCTGATGCCGCCCTCGAAAAGCTCGCAGAATCTCTTGAGGCGGATGGCAAGACGGTTCTCTTTGTCGGCGTCGCGGGGAAGATGGCTGGCTTCCTAGCCGTTGCCGATCCGATCAAGCAATCCTCCGGCGAGGCGATTGTCCTTTTGCAGCAGCTAGGCGTGAAACTCTTTATGGTCACCGGCGACAATAGGCGGACTGCCGAGGTCGTAGCCCGTCAACTCGGTCTCAACCGTTTTCAGGCCGAAGTTGAGCCCGCCAACAAGATTGAGAGAGTCAACGCGCTCAAGCGGGACGGCGCGGTCGTTGCCATGGCCGGGGATGGCATCAATGACGCGCCTGCGTTAGCCGCCGCGGATGTCGGGATCGCGATGGGCACGGGCACCGATGTAGCTATGGAAAGCGCGAACGTCACCCTGGTCAACGGCGACCTGCGCGGCATCGCGAAGGAGATACTCCTGTCTCGCGCAACAATGAACAACATTCGTCAGAACTTATTTTTCGCATTCATCTACAACCTGCTTGGCGTCCCGATCGCGGCAGGCGTGCTCTATCCATTCTTCGGTTTGGTCCTGAATCCCATGATCGCCGGATTGGCCATGAGCTTAAGTTCGGTTTCGGTCATCACGAACTCTTTGAGGCTGCGTAGGCTCAGACTGTAACAGCGGATCGTCAACCGCCGCGCTGCATTCGAATTCGCCCGTGTCCCAAGCGTCGAAGATCATGCCGAAATTATGTTTCAGTTGACGGGATTTTGAAGCAACGTGCCGTTGATGGTCTCGTGTCCCCTTCCCCGGCCCCGCCTCACCTTATTGTGCTGCATGCTCGCCTCTCCGCTTTGCGCAGCCTCTCCAATGCAAAACGCCTATTTGCGCCCCGGACTGGATCTGAACGGGAAATGGCACGTGATCGTCGACCCATATGAAAACGGTTATTATGATTACAGGCACCAGCCTTATGACGCGTCGCCCCAGCCCACGGGCGGCTATTTCCTCGACAGGAAGCCCGCCGACAAGACCGAGTTGATAGAGTATGACTTTGACAAGAGCCCTACGCTGGATGTCCCGGGGGACTGGAACTCGCAGGATGAGAAGCTGTTCTATTACGAGGGCACTGTCTGGTATCGGCGACGATTCGACTATCATTCTGCTGCCCCGGGTCGCAGGCTCTTTCTTTACTTTGGGGCGGCTAACTATCAGGCCGATGTCTACTTGAACGGGAAAAAGCTCGGCCAGCACATCGGCGGGTTTACCCCCTTTGAATTCGAGGTGACTGGCATGGTGAAAGCATCCGGAAACTCACTTGTGGTCCGTGTTGACAATCAGAGGCACCCCGAGGCCGTACCGACAATCAACACCGACTGGTGGAATTATGGCGGACTGACACGCGATGTGCGCTTGGTCGAAACGGCGTCCACATTCGTGCGCGACTACCGAGTGCAGCTGAAGAAGGGTTCACAGGATACCATTGAGGCTTCCGTGCAGCTCGACGGCCCCCAATTGCGCCAGCACGTGGTTCTCAAGATTCCAGATGGGAAACTCATCGCCGAGGCAGACACCGACGATACCGGCGCGGCCCATATTGAGATTTCGGCCCCAAAACTCGGACTCTGGTCGCCCGAGCATCCTCTTCTGTATCGTGTGACTCTAGATGTCGCAACCGACCGAATTTCCGACAACATTGGATTCCGCACAATAGAGGTGCGCGGAACCGATATCCTATTGAACAGCAAGCCGGTGTTCCTGCGGGGCATCTCGCTCCATGAGGAGAATCCACTGCGCGGGGGCCGGGCCTATTCGGAGAAGGACGCTCGCCTTCTCCTTGGCTGGGCAAAGGAGCTCAACTGCAACTTCGTCAGGCTTGCTCACTACCCTCACAACGAACACATGGCGAGGGTGGCCGATGAGCTGGGCTTGATGCTATGGGAGGAGATACCCGTCTATTGGACTATCCAGTGGGAAAACCCAAACACATTGCAAAACGCCCAGGCGCAGCTCACTGACCTTGTTGTTCGCGACCGCAACAGGGCGAGCGTCATAGTGTGGTCGGTTGCCAACGAGACCCCAATCAGCGAGCCGCGAACACGCTTCCTAAAGGCACTTGTTGGCACAGCACGCGCGCTTGACGACACCCGGCTTGTCTCTGCCGCAATGGAGATCCATCCCGATCCTGCGAATAAGAACCACAGGATTGTCGACGATCCGTTCGGCGAGTACACTGACCTGCTCAGCTTTAACGAATACATCGGTTGGTATGACGGGCTGCCCGACAAACTCGCCCAGATCACGTGGTCACTCGCGTACAACAAGCCAGTCATAATCAGCGAATTCGGCGCCGATGCTTTGCAGGGCCTGCACGCCGACAATCTCACTCGATTCAGCGAGGAGTACCAAGCCGACCTATATCGGAAGACGATTGCAATGCTTGAAAGGATTCCCCAATGGCGTGGCGCCACACCATGGATCCTTTGCGATTTTCGATCGCCCCGGCGCCCTCTACCCGGTGTGCAGGACGGCTGGAACCGCAAGGGCCTAATTGGCTCCAATGGGAAAAAGAAACAGGCCTTCTTCGTGCTGAAGTCCTTCTACGACGAGCAAGTTGTAAAAACGCAGTGACCCATGGCGTTGCCGCTGTCCACTTGATTCGAAAACATCCCCTTGAATTTCAACCGCGGTCGACTCTTGCTTGCTGGAATACTGATTGTTCCGGCACTTGGCCTCGGCGGCTTAGTGCCTGAGCGCCTCCGCTGCGAGTACAGGCTCGACCCGGTGGGTATAGGCGAGGCCCTGCCGCGCCTTGGCTGGTCACTGGCGGCCAGCAATCCGGACGAGCGAAATGTCACCCAGAGTGCCTACGAGGTTATCGTTGCTTCATCCGCCGACGCGTTGGCTAACGCAACTGGCGACCGTTGGGACAGTGGCAAAGTGACTTCCAATGAGACCCAAAACGTTGTTTATGCAGGGTTGCCTCTCGTTTCCGATACAGACTATTGGTGGGCCGTACGCGTCTGGGATCAGGCGGGATATGTTTCCGGCTGGAGCGCTAAGGCCCATTTATCCACGGGACTGCTGAACGCCAGCGAATGGCGGGCCCATTGGATCGGGATGGATGCCGATCCTCGAGGCGGCGAAACCGACCAGCAGGCGGCCCAGCGGACCCGGGTGACGGCGGCCGGTTGGGTGCAGGCGCCGATTCCTGCATCAAAGTCCTCGCCGCTTACTATTTATATTCGCCGCGGATTCACGGTGCCCCCGCGCAAGACGCTCGTCCGGGCGAGCCTGCTTCTGGTGCCGGACCAAGTCTGTTCAATCACCGTTGACGGAAAAATGGCAGGATCCGCATCCCGGTGGGACCGCGCGCAGCCCAATGATCTTCTTTCATTAGTGCACCCCGGCGACAATGTTGTCGGCCTGAAAATCGAGCAGCAGGATGGCTATTCACCTGCGGTGCTTGGCGAGCTGGAACTAGTTTTTTCCGACGGCGAGGTCTTTCGCTCATCGATTGATTCAAGCTGGCAATATTCGGCTAGCGTCTCGGATGGATGGAATTCGGCGGGGTATGTCCCGACTGTTGCCTGGTTGCCCCTCAAGCGGCTCCAGGACGGGCAAAGCCCATGGGGAACTCCGCAGGATGCGACCCAGGTGCTCCCGCCGGCGCCGTTTTTTCGGAAGGAATTCGCTGTGAAGCAGACCGTGCGCAGGGCGCTCTTGCACACAACCGCGCTGGGGATTTATGAGGTGCATTTGAACGGCGCGCAGATCGGAAGCGACTATTTCACGCCTGGATGGACCGACTACCTTCACCGGGTTCCATGCCAGACCTACGATGTGACGAGACTCATCCATTCGGGTCCCAACGTCATCGGGGCAATTCTCGGGGACGGATGGTATGCCAGCACTCTCGGGTATCTGGGTCGGCGTCAGAATTACGGTGGTTTTCCGCGCTTTGCGGCGCAGCTTGATCTCGAAATGGCGGACGGGACGGTTGCCGAACTCGTAACCGACGGAAGCTGGAGCGCCGCTACAGGCCCCATCCGCTATGCCGACATTCTGCAGGGATACGCTTATGACGGCCGCCTGGAAATGCCGGGCTGGGACGCGCCGGGGTTCGACGCCAGCCGCTGGAGCAAGGTATCCACCGGTCTTCGGTCCAGCGATTCGAGCGCGGGCGGGGCTGATCTCAAGGTGTCGGTTGAGCCGGCGAAGACAGACCCGGTCCAGGCTTTCGAGCAGATGCCGGCAAAATCCGTGAGGCCGATCCGTTCTGGGGTCTACCAGGTGGATTTTGGTCAGAACATGGTGGGATGGATCCGACTTCGTGTACAAGGGCGCGCTGGCCAGGCGGTCCTCGTGCGCCACGGCGAGATGCTAAATCCGAACGGGACACTTTATACTTCTAATCTCAGGGGTGCGGCCGCCGCCGACTACTACTGGCTCAAGGGAGGTGGACCGGAAGTCCTCGAGCCCCGGTTTACCTATCACGGCTTCCGCTATGCTGAAATCAGCGGCCTCGATTCCGCTCCCATACCCTCGGACGTGACCGGAGTCGTCGCTCACTCTAATCTGGAACGCACAGGGGAGTTCGAGTGTTCGGATCCGGCGGTAAACCGGCTCTACGAAAACATTATCTGGGGCCAGAAGGGAAACTACTTCGAGGTCCCGACCGACTGTCCGCAACGCGACGAGCGCCTCGGATGGACGGGTGATACCCAGTTCTTTATCCCGACCGCGGCCTTCAATTATAACGTGGCGAGCTTCATCGAGCGCTGGCTCGTGACCATCGCGACTGATGAGCAGGCTGAGGATGGGTCGTTCCCGGACATCGCGCCGTCTGTGGGCCGCAAGGGCAAAGCTATCACGGCTTGGGGCGACGCTGCGATCATTTGCACGCACGCGCTATGGAAGGTCTACGGTGATACGCGAGCGATCACGCGCCACTTCGACGAGCTCTCAAGATACATGGACTGGCTGTACGTCGACTCGGTAGACGGGATCGTGACTGTCGGGGGCTACGGCGACTGGCTGAACCAGGGAGGAGGGGCCAAGACCGAGGTCATGGATACTGCCTATTATGCCCATCTGTGCGGGATCATGTCCGAGATGGCCCGCGCAATCGGGCGCACCGACGATGCCGAGCAAATGGCTGAGCGGCGCCGGCAGGTTGTGGGCGCGTTCCAACGCGCCTTTGTCTCTGGCGATGGGAAAATTCTCGAGAGTAGCCAGACCGGCTATGCCCTTGCATTCACAATGGGCCTCCTTCCCGACAGTGTCCGGGCGGCCGCCGCCCAAAACTTCGTTACCGAAATCGCGTCCCACAACTGGCACCTTGCGACCGGATTCATTGGGACGCCCCGTCTGCTTCCCGCCTTGCATGCCGCTGGCCGGGACGACATCGCCTACCGGCTCCTGCTCCAGGACACCTACCCTTCGTGGCTCTTCCAGGTGAAGAACGGAGCGACGACAATGTGGGAAAGGTGGGACGGTTGGACTCCGGCTGATGGCTTTGAAAGCATAGGGATGAACTCGTTCAACCACTATGCCTTCGGCTCAGTCGGCGACTATCTGTATCGCAACGTGGCAGGTATCGATTCGGAGGGACCCGGCTTCAGGCATTTGGTCTTCCAACCGACGCCGGGCGCCGGACTAAGCTGGGCCCGCGCCTCGTTTGCGGCGCCAAGCGGCACGATTTCCTCATCATGGAAAATCGTCGACGGAAAATTGACCATTGATGCGACATTTCCTCCAAATACGACAGCAAGCGTCCGAATACCGGGAGTGGCGCCCGCCCAGGTTGGTTCGGGGAGATATCATTGGGAGGTCTCATGGCCAATTGCCGCCGCCGCAGACGCCCAGCGTTGAAAACTGGACACATAATCCTTCTCGATCCCCATCCGCGCCGCGTCGATTCGATATTCGATACGGAGACAAAGAAGCGGCTGGAGTCATTGGGTCGAGTGATCTGGCACGACGGGTCACCGACGCCGGCGGAGCTTATCGACCGGTACCTTTCGGAGACGGTCGCAATCATCGGCCAAACTCCACTTGATCAGGGTCGTCTGGACCGGGCTCCCCTATTAAAGGCTATTTTCAACGTGGAAAGCAATTTCCTGCCAAACGTCGACTATGCTGAGTGCCACCGCAGGGGTATTCCGGTCCTTTCGACGGCACCCGTCTTCGCGCGGCCTGTGGCCGAGATGGCGCTCGGAATGGCGATTTCCCTCGCCCGGCGCATGCACGAGGCTGACGCGGCGATCCGCGCCGGATGTGAGACGCTCTACGGCGAAGGCGACAATCAGGACTCCATTCTCCTCCATGACTGCACCATGGCCATCGTTGGCTGCGGCAATGTGGGCCGTGCCCTTCTAGCGCTTTTGCGTCCGTTCAGCCGGAAGGTCCTTGTCTGCGATCCATGGGTCGACTCAAATATGCTTCGCGACATGGATGTGATTCCGGCCTCATTGGAGGAATGCTTCCAGAGGAGCGCGGTTGTCTTTCTACTCGCTGCTGTAACGACCGAGAATGCCGGAAAGATAGGCCGGGCACAGTTCGAGGTCATGAGGCCCGGCGGAATTGTCATCCTGGCAAGCCGCGCGGGAATCGTGAATTTTGACGATTTGCTTGATGCCGCAGCCTCTGGAAGGATCCGTGCGGGCATCGACGTGTGGCCCGACGAACCGATTCCAAGGGACCACAGGGCGAGGAATACTCCAAACACGATCCTTCAGGCGCATCGGGCCGGGAACATACCGGAAATTTGGCCTCTGATGGGGCAGCTAGTAGTGAGCGACCTCGAAGATATCCTCCAGGGTATTTCTCCCCAGCGCTGCCAGAGGGCGAACCTTGAGACAGTCGCAAAACTGAGAAGCAAGCCGGTAACCTGAGGAAGCGTCCTCCATGCCTGAGAGGTATATGGGCGGCGAACTATTGTGCGGCTGTGCGGTCAAACTTGACGTCTGGATTGGCGAATCGAAATCACCATGATCTCAAAACTCAAGGCGGGCGGCTACCGGCTCTATTCACGGAAGAAGAACCCTAAGACGGGAAAGCGGCGAAACCTTGGTACATTTAAGACGAGGGAGGCTGCCCTGAAGCACGAGCGTGCCGTTCAGTATTTCAAACGGCACTAGCAGACTCGTGCTCGTCTAGCTGTCGAAACGCGTTTGGTCGGGCGATGGCGCGATCGTGATGGCGACGGACTTGGACGCGGGGCAGTTGCTCTCATCCGCCACGCTTCCGTTCGCTACCAACACATTGGTCTCAGGATAGTAGGCGGCCGCGCAGCGTCGTGGAATCGGGTACGGGGCCACCATGAACTGCTTGGCCTCCCGTTTCTCGCCCTTGAAATGGCTGGTGAGGTCTACCAATTGGCCCTGCACCAGCTTGGCCTCCGTCATATCATCCTCGTTGAGGAAGATCACTCGGCGGCCGTTGTAGATGCCTCGGTACCGGTCATCCAGGCCATAGATCGAGGTGTTGAACTGGTCGTGACTCCTGATGGTTGTCAGGAGAAATTGGCCTGGTTCGGCGGACGTGTGGCTGAGCTCATGGGGAATGAAAACCGCTTTCTCGGAAGGCGTAGCGAACTTGCGCTGGTCGCGCGGCGGATTTGGCAGGTAGAACGTGCCCTTTCGAATGCGGTCGTTGTAGTCGGGAAAGCCCGGGATCACTGCTTCGATTTTGTCGCGGATCAAATCATAGTTGGCCGCGTACGCGTCCCAATCAATCGGACGACTCGCTCCCAGGACCGCCTTTGCCATGCCCGCAACGATGGCCACTTCGCTCAGAAGGTGGGGCGAGCATGGCTCCAGGACACCCCGGGTCGGTCCTATGACCCCCATGCTGTCCTCTACCGACATGAACTGCTCCTTGCCGTCCTGCCGGTCCTTTTCTGTTCGCCCGAGGCAGGGAAGTATCAGGGCGGTGCGGCCTGTGACAAGATGGGAACGGTTGAGCTTGATTGAAACGTGCGCCGTCAGGCTGCATCTTCGCAGGCCGGTCGCGGTAAATTCCGTGTCGGAAGTGGCGGAGACAAAATTTCCGCCCATCGCGAAAAACACCTTCGCCTTCCCCTCGTTCATGGCCCTCACGGTCTCCACCGCGTCCAGGCCGTGCTTCTGCGGGGGGTCAAACGAGAATTCCTCTCCCAGCTTGGCGAGGAACTCCTTTCCTGGCTTGTCCCAGATGCCCATGGTGCGGTCCCCCTGAACGTTGGAGTGCCCGCGCACGGGACACGGTCCGGACCCGGGACGCCCTATGTTTCCCCTGAGCAGCAGGAAGTTAATTATGTCCTGAATGGAGGCGACGGCGTTCTTGTGCTGCGTCAGGCCCATGCACCAGCAGACGATGATCCGGTTCGACGCCATGACGATGTCTGCGGCTTCACGGATCTGTATGCGTGACAATCCCGAGAACCGGACAATCTCGTCCCAGGAGCTCTTCCGCAACTGGGCGATCAGCTCATCATAGCCCTGGGTATGGTGCTTGATGAAGTCGTGGTCGAAGACCTCCCCGGGACGGCGGTCCTCGGCGTCCAGCAGTTCCTTCATCAATCCCTGGAAAAACGCCATGTCGCCGTTGATCCGGACTGGCAGCCAGAGGTCCGAGATCTGGGTGCCCTTCCCGAAAAGAAACCGCGGGATCCGCGCTGGATGAAGGAGGTCCTGTGGGTTCTTGAACCGAAACGCACCGGCCTCCGGCAATGGGTTAACAAAGATGATCTTGCAGCCGTTCTCCTTCGCCTTCTGCAGAGATGTCAGCATTCGCGGGTGGTTGGTCCCTGGGTTTTGCCCGGCGATGATGATCAGGTTTGCGATTTCCAGGTCGTGGAGCTTCACGCAGCCCTTTCCTATGCCTATCATTGGCGGAAGCGCCACGCTGGTGGACTCGTGGCACATGTTGGAGCAGTCGGGCATGTTGTTCGTGCCATACGCTCTCGCGAAAAGTTGGTAGAGAAAAGCGGTCTCGTTGCTCGTGCGACCGGAGGTGTAGAACACCGCCTCGTCGGGTGATTTCAGCTCTTTGAGTTCCTTGGCGATCAGTCCGAAGGCATCGCTCCAGGAAATGCTCTTGTAGTGGGTTGCTCCGGGCTCAAGGACCATCGGCTCCGTGATTCGACCCTGGTGACCCAGCCAGTGCTCCGACTTGGTCATTAGCTCGGCTATGGAATGATTCCGGAAGAATTCCGGCGTCATCCGCTTGGTGGTGGTCTCGTGGGTGACAGCCTTGAAGCCGTTCTCGCAGAATTCTGCGAAACCTCGCTCTCCGTCTGGGTTGGGCCACGCGCAGCTCTGGCAATCGAACCCGTCGATCTGGTTCAGTTTGTGGAAGGTGCGGAGGGCATTCTTTAAACCGCTCTGTCTCATGCCGTACTCGATTGTTTCCTCAATTGCCTTTATCCCCGCGGCGATCTTGGTGCGACTTCGCTGCTTGGTTCCCTTGAGTTCTATCGGTGTCTGCGCGCCCGATGCAGAGGCTGGAGCAAGCGCCTCTGTTTTCGAATCAGTGGAATCCATGGGTTATCTCCGCCGCGTTCCGAGCACAGTAAGCCCAATTGGCCCCCCTTTCCGAGAGCTATTTTCTAGCGGGGCCAGTCGTTTAAGACATTGGCTGCTCGACCCATTCCTCGCTTCTCCCTTTCCCTATCGAACAGGGAAGGTGCCTTTACTTGGTCTTCGTGCTAGCCGCGCGCTCGAGGCGCTCAACCTCCCGCTCCAATAGGTCGCAGCGGTAAGCGAGCATGCCGACGATACCGGCCAGGCGCTTCACGTTCTCGTCGGACATCGAGCTGATTAGCTTGTCCGTATTCTCGCGGAGATCCGCGAAATTGTTCTGTGAGGGAATGAGGGGCATAGTGGTTCTATATTAACTGCGCTTCCAGGGTCCGGCCGAATTCTCGTTGGATTGCTCCTCCGAGAGAAAAGTTCCTCAGTTTTTCGCGCGCCAGCCACCCATCAGATAGACGATGAGACAGATCAAAAGGATCAGGCCGATGCCGCCGCCGCCAACGGCCGGTCCACCTAAGTAAAAACCGCCGCCGCCGAACAGAAGCAGGAGAACGATTATCAGGAGTAGTGTATTCACAGGCGCATTGTATCATTTGTCTGCCTTCCCCACTATGGGGTCTTCTCCCCCCAACAAAGAGCTGTCTAAACAGGCCGATCGGAGACATCGGTTGTCCCGGGGCTCCTCCACAGGGTCCGACAGCCGAATTTCAAGTCATCGAGCAGTTCATTCAATTGGCTTCGTCCTGAGCGGATTGTTGGCCCCGGCGTCATCAAGCGCCCTTTCCGCCTGAGTCATTCGCACGGCTGTACCGACGAATGGAAGGCCGCCAATGATCGGGATTTTCGCCCAAAGCTGCGCAAGAGTATACCTATTGAGGATGCCGCGGTCGATCCCGTCGGACGGTCCCATGTATTTGTCCACGAGCGATTGCGTCCAGCCGGCGTAGGTCATCGTCTGCCGCTTGGTGGGCAGCTTTGCCTCGGTTATCGTGAATGCGGGCATCGCGACCACATCAGATGGGACGCCAACGGGCCTTGGGGCGGTCGACGCATTCGTCGCCGCGAGATTCGACGGCAGCTGTGTCGGCGTGAATTTTGGAAGTCCCGCTGTGATTATCGAACGGATATAGGATGACGTGGCATGCGGCTCGCCGTCAGGCGATGCGTCGGGCCCCGAGGCGAACGTCGCGGGGCCCATCACGGCGGCGACAGAGAGCCAAGTGCATTTGATCAGCATCCGAGTGCGGGCCTTCGAGTCTTGGGGTCGTTCGCTCAAGCGACTGTCGCCGAGGCGACGCGCAATAAGAGAATCGGCGTCGCCCGTTGTCGATGCCACAATTGGGGGTTTCTGCAGGGCCGTGCCATCCCTAACGCACTCTGCCTGTTGCCTCAAAGATGAACTTGATGTCGATCTTGGCTGATTGCGTCTCCGTGCTCAAATATCTCAGGTCGCCATCCCCATTCTTTTCCCAGTAAACATTTCTCGCGGGCTCGAATTTCCAGCTGTGCAAAGCGACCCCGATGGCGTCGATGAATTGATCCGAGAACCGGTTCGGGATGTTCACACGCTGCCAGCTGGGAGCCACCTCGGATACCGTTCCCTTGTTATCTATTGTTATGGTCACGTAGACGACGCACTCGCCCGCATTCGCAGCCAGTGCTCCTGGCGGATAGATTGGCTCCAATGGATTTCCGATAAACGACGGGGGAATAGGATTTATGACAATGTTGCTCGGGGTGACTTCGCCCTTGGCATCGCTCTTGGGAGGCGGCGCGGCGATCGGCTCGAGCAGCTCAAAAGAGCTCCTTCCCTGCCCAGTTCTGCACCCGCTGGAAAGCGAAACGAGGATTGAGAATCCTGCGCAGAGACTAAGGAGGGCTGGTTTCAGAAGGCGACTGCTCACCGGCCATGGTTTTCGCATAGCCATCCATTACACTCGACGGGACCATCAACTGCCAGCCATCAAGAGAGCGACGGAAATCAAATGAATTTGTGCGGGGCCCACCGCTGGAGTGATCGATCCGCATAGCGAGTTCAGCCTCTTGGTCCCCGGTGTGATCGTCGACAATCGTCATTGCGGTCGCGTTTTTCGGAAAGCTTCCCGCGAGAAGCGTGGCAATGACCCTTTCCGGGCTCCCGTATTCCTGCTGGGAAGCCGCGGGCAACTGGGAGAACATGGCATCCGCCTTCGAGCGGATGTCGTCCGTGAAGCCCAGCAGATCGGCAAGGTGGTCCACGTCGCCATGCGAGGCCGACCAAAGGACACTCATTATCACCGACCGCGGAGTGGCGCGGCCCGCGTAAATCCACTGCGCAGAGGGCAAGATCTCAGGCGTAACATTGTTGTCATCAGTTTTGTCGGCCTCCGCAATGGCCGCCCTCTGTTTAAGCGCGAGCAGCATGGCCCGAAGGCCTACGAGCTCGACCCGCTTAAACTCGAGCTGTTCGCGCTCCGCTGCCGAGAGTTGCCCCGTGCTCAGCCGTCGGTGTTCGTCCTGCAGCCGTTCCAGTTCGACGGAATGCTCTTGTTCGTTTCGAAGTACCAACGCCTGCGCCGCGGCATTGCGCTCAGCGCGCATTACGAGGATTGAGGTTGCGATCGCCATCGCGCCCAACAATGCCCAGGAAAAACGCGAAAAATTCATGTTCCTAGAACCACGTTGCCGCAGTGGGTGGAGGCGCCGCGACGGAAGGTGTGAATACGATGGGTACCTGAATATGGCTGAATACGGCGTGCCCATTTGCTTCTCCGGGTTTGAATACCCATTGGCTTACCGCTTTCACCGCCGCTTCTTCGAACGCCTTATCGGTGGAACTCAATGCGAACGCATTTTGCACTCCCCCGTCCTTGTCGACGATCAGGTCGACCATGACTTCGCCTGCGGTGCCCGCATTCTGCATGTCCACGGGATATACGGGCCTCGTTTGACTGACCACCCTTGGCTGTTGGTGGAACTTTTCGAACTCTGACTCGGAATGGCCTTCGTCTGAAGTGGCCGCCCGATTCGCCTTTTGGCGCGCAGCGGCGAATGCTCTTCGCGTGTCCTCTTTGGATTCAAGGTCCGCCACCTGACCCTGCAGGATGGTGATGTTGGCATCGTCATTCTGGAGCTCGCTCGCTTGGCTGGCTGCCACCGACAGGCTTCTGTTTTGCGCCTTTAGGTTTGGAATCTCCTGATTCAGGGTGAAAAGTTCGGAAGTCTCGATGTTGTCTCTGGCAGCTGTTTGGTTCCGGACTCCGACGATCAGCGCGCCGCTAGCAAGGACCGCGGCGGCCAGAGTTAAGGGGAATTTTGTAGTGCTCATAAAGGCAATCAAGGCTAGTCCGGTTCCGCTAGTGACAGCCATGGCAGCCGACGTGCTGGCAATAGCCACCCCGGCGGGTGCGGCGCCGACGGCGTTCCCAGAAAGGGCTAATGCAAGCGCAGCCGATGAGGACGTTATCCCCCGCTGAGTAAGGAGCGCGTGGAGTTTTCCCAAGGCCCGTTCGACCCGCATGCGGGCGGCGTTTTCCGAAAGTTTAAGCTGTTCGCCAACCTCTCCGAAGGGTCGGTTGGCAAAATAGCGCAGCAGGATCGCCTGCCGGTCGCGTTCCTCGAGGCGATCGATGGCGTCGTCGAGAACCGGCCTGACTTCTTCCCACGCGATGATCGCCTCGCCTTGCATCTCGCTGGCTGCCGCGTCCCCGGCGGCCCTCTCGTATTTCTGGCGTCGACCGTCCTTGCGGCGAAGTTCCAGGGCAATGAGGTGGCTGCTCCGATGGAGCCACGCTGGAAGAACAGGATGACGCGCAAGGGACGCAGCCTTTCGGGCGAGATCGATAAAAACCATCTGAGTCACTTCCTGCGCCCTGACATGATCGCCCCATGCTTGCCTAAGCGCCGACGAATAAACGAGATCGACATGGCGATGAACCAGCTCCGCAAAGGCTTCTTCAGATCGGCGGTCGGCATACCGGCAAAGGAGTTCGGCATCATTTGTCATTTGTACCACCCTGATACTGCCGCTCGGCGCGGAATCACACAAGGGCGGCCCAAATTAAGGACCGACCAGCATTGCCCAGCCGACGAGGCCGCAAAGGGCCACGATCGTTATTGGGATGCCTTGGCGGGCGAACGCTCCGAATGAAATCACGATGCCCTGCTGGCGGGCCTGCTGGACCACGATGATGTTTGCGACACTCGCGGTCGTGATCGCATTTCCGGCAAAACTGTTGGCGACCGCCATTATGTAGGCAGTGGATACATGGGCAATCGGCACAATCTTGATGAGGAGCATCACGGCCGGGGCGTTGTTGATCAGCACCGAAAGGCCGGCGGTGAGCAACGTCTCGTTGGAGGGCCGGCTCGGGTCGAACCCGACGCCTTCCATCCAGCGGACCAGCTCCTCCCCGTAGCCTGTGGCCTGGAATGTCCCGCTTACGACGAAAAGCGACATGAACAGCAGAAGGACCGGCCAGTCGACAAGCGCGAGAAGCTGATCGGTTCGGAATTTCGAGCTCATGAAATGGACCGAGGCTGCAACCAGAACAGTGATTTCCCGTGGCACGGGGGTGAAGAAGAAGGCGATCACGGCCGCAAGGATCACGAGGCCCTTTATCGTGTGGTAGCGGTCGGGGGCGCTTGGCGGGATGACGGGCTCAATGTCCTCGGGCTGCAGTTCGGGCGGCCCTTCGCGCTTCCCGATCCGCGTGACCACGTAGACGGCGCAGAGACCGAACGTCACTGGCACAAAGGTCCAAGCAATATAGCTTCGGAAGCTGAGGTGGGCCACGGAGCCTATCATCATGTTCTGGGCATTTCCTATCAGCGTCCCTGCGGCGCCGATGTTGCTGGCGGCAGCCAGAGCGATCAGAAACGGCACGGGGTCGATCCGCTTGCGGACCAATGTCGCGCCGACCACAGGAGTCAGCACGTAGCAAACGATGTCGTTGTTGAGGAAAGCCGAAAGGCCGGCCGTCATCGCGATAAGGTAGACCAGGAAGCGGCCTTGCACGGTCACTCGCTCATGAATGCTTTTGGCAATCCGGTCATAGAAACCGCACAGCCGGAGCTGCGCAGAAATGACGAAAAAACCGAAGAGGAGGAAAATTGTAGGCCAGTTGACCAATGAGGCCGTCTGGCTCGTGGAACTTCCCGAAACAATCATCATCGCGATGGCGCCCAGGAGGGCAATGCCCGTGCGGTTGAGCCTGAGGCCGGGAATGCGCCCAATCGCCAGGCCCAGGTAGGTCAGCACGAAGATCGCCAGGATCACCGGCCGTTCAGCAAAGGGGACATTCATTTGTGCTGGTACTTGGCCTTATCGACCTTGCCACTTCCACACATCGGGGTAGCGTTCAAGCATGGGTACAGCGACAAAAATCCTCTTAGGCTTCATCGTCATGGCCGTAATCGCCGGGCTCGTGGTGATGTCCAGTTACAACCGCCTGGTGAGCCTGCAGCAGGGCACTGACGCTCAGTGGGCCCAAGTCCAGAATGTCTATCAACGCCGAGCCGACCTCGTGCCAAACCTTGTCAGTACAGTGGCCGGCGCCGCCAACTTTGAGAAGTCGACGCTTGAAGCAGTGACCAATGCCCGTGCATCGGTCGGCCGGGTGCAGCTTCCCTCCGGGACCGCTCCGACGGATCCCGCGCAGCTGGCGGCCTTCCAGCAGGCCCAAGGACAGCTTGGCTCCGCGTTGTCACGCCTTCTTGTGGTTTCCGAGCAGTATCCGGATCTCAAGGCGACCGCCAACTTCCGCGACCTCCAGTCGCAGCTCGAGGGCACGGAGAACCGCATTGCCGTCGAACGGGGACGCTTCAACGACGTCGTTCAGGCCTACGACACGGCCATTCGCCGGTTCCCGGCCGTCATTCTTGCCGGCATGTTTGGATTCGCCCAGCGCCCCTATTTTACGGCAACGGCGGGCGCCGAGACGCCGCCCAAGGTCCAATTCGATTTCAACAAAACAGCCCCGGCGGCCACCAACCATTG
>CAAGKR010230213.1_pt1 | contig 41074 bp, 34 predicted proteins | sample 2556971 | NCBI WGS metagenome assembly CAAGKR01 (sample SAMEA5207829, study PRJEB30636) | soil metagenome | biome: forest; feature: boreal; material: soil | place: USA | collected 2011-09 | depth 1 m | reverse complement strand
ATTGGTGCTCAGGAAGGGACTCGAACCCTTACGCCTTACGGCACACGCCCCTCAAACGTGTGTGTCTACCAATTCCACCACCTGAGCATCTGATTCGGGGAGGGGCTAATCAGTGGAATCCTGCCCGGGTTGTCCAGCCCTGAAATTGGGTTTTGACCCGCCCGCTTCCCTAAGGGACCTTCCCGAGCAGCCATCCCTTCATGAAACTTGACGCTATCAAATCGGCGCTGCTTGCCTCCTATGAAACGGACGGCGGCATCAACCATTTGGACGGTGTCAACCTTCCTTCCCAGGCCTCCGCCAATGAGATTTCTCGCGAATGCATGCATCTGCTTTTCCCGGGCTTCTTTGAGGAACGGAAGCTGGAAAAGAAGGAGGTGCCAGTGCTGGTCGAGGACCTCCTCGCCAAGATCGGTGAGCGGCTTAAGGTCGAGATAGAGAAAAGCCTGCGTTTTGCGCGCGACCCGGATCCCGGCCCGCGCGCCCGCCAGCTTGCAATGGACGCGCTTGGCAAGCTTCCCGAACTCCGTAAGGCGATCCGGACAGACGTCGAGGCTGCATACCAGGGTGATCCCGCGGCGCTCAGCTATGAGGAGATCATCCTCGCCTATCCCTGCGTGCTCGCGATCTCGCTCCAGCGCTTCGCGAACGTGCTCTTCACTCTCGGAGTCCCGCTGCTGCCTCGAATGATCACGGAATTTGCGCATGAGCGAACGGGCATAGACATCCATCCGGGGGCGCGAATCGGCACCCATTTCTTCATCGACCACGGAACGGGCGTCGTCATCGGGGAGACCGCGACCATCGGCTCACACGTGAAACTCTACCAAGGCGTGACCCTCGGCGCGAAATCGTTCGAGACGGACACCAAGGGGAACCCGGTCAAAGGCGTGAAGCGCCATCCCGACATTGCCGACAACGTCACGATCTACGCGCACGCGACGATCCTCGGTGGCGACACCCACATCGGGGCAAATTCCGTCGTCGGAGGGAATGTATGGCTCCTGGATTCTGTCCCGGCGAACAGCATAGCCTATTTCAAGGTGGATGACCTGGTCATCCGGCCCCGACAGAAGAAGGAAACCCTGGTTGGTTACGTCGAGGACTGGGTGATTTGAGTCAGGCCCTGCTCAACGCCGGGGGATATATGCGCTGGCGGTCGGCGACGCCCTGCGCGAGCTTCGCGGCTAAAAACGGCCCGCGAAAAATCATTCCCGTGTAGATCTGGATGAGGGTCGCGCCCGCATCCAGCTTCTCCGCCGCACCCCGGGTGTCGGTGATTCCCCCCACCCCGATGATTGGGAGCCGGCCGTCTGTGGCGCGGGAGACGTAGTGAATTACCTCGGTCGAGCGGGCCTCGAGCGGCCGACCGCTGAGTCCGCCGGCCTCGGCGACCCCGGCAAATGGCCCAGGTCTGGCCAGGGTCGTATTGGTCGCGATGAGGCCGTCCAGGCCGAAATCCGAAACGACACCAAGTACGGCGTCGATCTGGGAAAACCCAAGGTCGGGAGCTATCTTGAGAAGGATTGGAACCCGTGCTTTGCCGCCGGTTGATGCCCGCTCAAAGTTCGCGTGCGTAACCGCCGAGAGAAGCTCCCTCAGGCGAGACTCGTCCTGAAGCTCCCGAAGGCCATCCGTGTTGGGACTGGACACATTGAGGACGACGTAATCGGCATGCTCCGCGAGGCGCGAAAAGCTTTCCAGGTAGTCCTCGGGAGCGCGGTCAATCTCGGTGACCTTGGATTTTCCAAGGTTGATGCCGAGAGGAATGCGCCGCTTCCCAGGCTGGGCCTGCCGTGAAAGGCGTGCGGCGACCGCCTGCGACCCGTCGTTGTTGAAGCCCATCCGGTTGATCACCGCCTCCTGTCCGGGATAGCGGAACATTCGGGGCCGGGGATTGCCGGGCTGGGCCAGCGCCGTCACGGTCCCAATTTCCACATGACCGAAACCGAGGGCCGCGGCCGCAGGCCACGCGCGCGCGTTCTTGTCGAATCCGGCCGCCAGGCCGACCGCGTTGGGAAAATGAAGCCCAAAGGCTTCGACCGGGCGGAACAATCCCGGTGGCAGGCATACTACCGACTCCATCATCCTACAGAAGGGGCCAATCCGGCCGAGAAGAGCCATCGAATCGACACCGAACTCGTGGGCCCGCTCGGACTCCAGGCGGAACAAAAAGGGCCTCAGTATCTTTTCATAAATAGCACCCATGTCACACGAGCGTGAAATCCGCGGGCCAAAATGCAAGTACTGCAACTGAAACCCACGATAGGCCAATGCGTTCCACACCCACCCGATTCAAATCCACATCGATTGCTTTTGGGCTTGTTATTTACAACCCCCCTTGCACGCTGCGCTAAAAATTTACTGCGACAACTGAATCCATGGCAAAGCCCACTTCCACTCTAGATTGGTGCATAGTAAGACTCGGCGAAGACCACAATTGGTGGGTAAGTGAGACGAGCGATCCCGTGCGCTGGGACGTCGACGGACTGAGCATCGTGGACCCGCGCCAGGTCGCCCACCTCGTGGAGCTGGTCGACGCGCTGCGCGACTACGGCTTCCAGCAGGACGTGTTCGAGGCCGCGTTCATCCCCTTCCGAATCGAGAAGGACCTGGGCGGCGGGAAGGTGCGCTTAAAGAGGGTCAAAGAGTCCATCTTTGAATCGGACGAGAAGCTGTTCGTGCTGCCCGACATACTCGACGAGGAGAACGGCCCGTACGCGGACTTGCTGGACCATCTCACGCGTTGCAGAGTGAAGATGCTGAATGACCTGTTCAACTTCGAGAACAAGCTGACCGTGGACGAGGTCGAGGACGAGCTCCGCGAGGAGCAGAACACCCATTTCATCGAGGGCAAAGCGGTGCATACGTTCAGCGAGCTCTGCGCCATCCTCGACTACATGCCAGACGGCATCGACTCCGACGAGGAGCAGCCGTCGAAAGCCGCCGAAGAGGAGGAGGACGACCTGCCCACGCTTGACGCAGAGGAAGAGGAAAAATTGAAGAACGACGAGTCACTCAAGTGGGACGAGGACGGCGACGACGAGAAGGAAGAAAAGCCGGACGGCGAGAAAAAGGACGAGGACGAGAAGGAAGAGGCGGTCGGGGAGGACGAAGGCGAGAAGCCCCGGCGCAAGTCGCGCGGCAAGCGCTGAGCCGGCCCGGGAGCGCCATGCACCTCCCGCGCGCCGCTACGCTGGCATTGCTCGGGATCCTGGCGGGTTGCGCGACCGGGGAGACTTCCGGCAGGAATCCCGTCATACCGTCGGCGGCAACCGCCTCCCACCTTCGCCCGGGCGACAACCTCACTGTCGCCATCATCGGTGTGCCCGACCCGTCGACAAATTCCGTGCAGGTCGACGACCAGGGAGTCATAAGCCTGCCCTATATCGGGCCGATCCAGGCGTCCGGCGAGACGACCGGGGGCCTCACCCAGAGGATCCGCGAGGCCTACGTTAAAAAGAAGATCTACACGTCCGTCGACATATCGGTGACCGTCACTGAGCGCTACGTCTACGTCGGGGGCGAGGTTGAGAAGCCCGGAAGGATCATCTGGACGCCCGACCTGACGGCCGCCAAGGCGGTCCAGGCCGCCGGGGGCTTCACCCTGTACGCCAAGGAGGGCAAGGTGAGTGTCGTCCGCAACCAGATCCTCTACGACGTCGACATCAAGCTTGCCCAGAAAAGTCCAGCGGAGGACCCCAAGCTCGAGCCCGGCGACTCAATTCAGGTGGCCCGGACGGCGTTCTAGCCTAGCTTTCAGCTCGGACGCCATTTCCCGGGCGAAATAAGTCAGGATCATGTCCGCGCCCGCCCTCTTGATGGCGATCAGTGACTCCCTGCGGCAGAGCGAGAGGTCGAGCCATCCCAGCTTTGCGGCTGCATGGATCTGGGAGTACTCGCCGGACACCTGGTATGCGGCGATCGGCCTTTGAGTGGAATTCCTGAGCCCCCGGATGATATCGAGGTAGAGACCCGCTGGCTTGACCATCACGATGTCCGCGCCCTCGGCCTCATCGAGCTTGAGCTCCGTGAACGCCTCGCGGCGGTTCGCCGGGTTGAGCTGGTAGCTGCGCTTGTCCAGGGAGGACGTCCCGGCTGCCGAAGCGCTTCCCACCGCATCGCGGAAGGGACCGTAATAGGCTGACGCGTACTTCGCGGTGTACGCCATGATGGCCGTATCCTCGTGGCCCGCGGCATCGAGCGCCTTGCGTATCGCCCCCACCCTGCCGTCCATCATGTCGCTGGGCGCGACCATGTCGACCCCGGCGGCGGCGTGGAGGACCGCCATTCCGGTAAGGATGCCGACCGTGCGGTCATTGTCCACGTCGCGGCCGTCCGCGGTCAGGACGCCGTCGTGGCCGTGGGATGTGTAGGGGTCAAGGGCGACGTCGGTCATGAGGGTCAGGTCAGGAACGGCCTTCTTTACGGCCCTGACCGCGCGCAGGACCAGGGCGTCCTCCCGCAGCGCAGCGGTGCCCTCCCCGTCCTTCAGCCTCGACTCAATCTTGGGAAAAAGGGCCACCGCGAGTATGCCGAGCTTCCTGAGGGCGCGGCATTCCTTCACCAGGTCTGCGAGGTTGAGCCGGTAGACGCCTGGCATCGACGCGATCGGCTCGGGCCGACCTTTGCCGTCGATCACGAAAAGAGGAGCGATCAGGTCCTCTGGGCGCAGGACAGTGTCCTCCACCAGGGCCCGAAGGCCCGGCGTGCGCCGAAGCCTTCTTGGGCGGTGAACGAGATTGAGCTTGAAGGTATTAGGCATGTATTCGTTGGCTCCTTCATTGGAGCACGCCCGACCTCCTGTCGCCACAAGATTTTGCGCCTCCAACCCCCTTTGCTGGCACCCTCACATCCCATTTCATCCCTTTAATGCCCATCAAGTTATTCGACTCGCTGGCACGTGAGATGCGCGAACTCCGACCGGGGGATCCGGACGGCGTTTTCCGCTTTTACACCTGCGGGCCAACTGTGTACGCGCCGGCCCATATCGGCAATTTCCGGACTTTCGTGGTCAATGACGTCATTCGCCGCATGCTGGAGGTCGAATTCCCGGGCAAGGTGAAGCACGTGCGAAACCTGACTGACGTCGACGATCGAACGATCGGCCAGGCGCGCGCGGAAAAGCGGCCCTTGGCCGAGATCACCAAGAAATGGACCGACCTTTTCCATGCGGACTGCGCGTTGCTCAACTGCCTGAAGCCGCACGTCGAGCCGGCAGCGACGGGAAACATTCCGGAGCAGGTGGACATGATCGACGTGCTCATGCGCAAGGGAAACGCCTACAAGTCCCCGGACGGATCGGTGTACTTCAAGATCAGCTCGTTCCCGGAATATGGCGCCCTTTCCCGCATCAAGGAGCGCGAGCTGAAGGTCACAAACACCGTCTTTGACGCCGACCATAAGGACGACATCGGCGACTTCGCGCTCTGGAAGGCCTACAGGCCCGAGGAGGACGGCGACGTGAGGTGGAAGGGGCCAGAGGGCGCCTCCGTGGGCCGCCCCGGCTGGCACATCGAGTGCAGCGCGATGGTCAAGAAGCATCTCGGGGTGACGATCGACCTTCACACCGGGGGGGTCGACCTGCTCTTCCCCCACCACGAGAACGAGATTGCCCAGAGCCAATGCTGCAATGGCACCCCGTTTTCCCGTCATTGGTACCACAGCGAGCACCTGCTCTCGGACGGCGCCACTATGAGCAAGAGCAAGGGCAACTACTACACGCTGGGGGACCTGGTCGCGAAGGGGTATTCGCCGATGGCGGTGCGCTACGTGCTCCTGTCCGGACATCCGCGCAAGCAGCTCAATTTCACTCTGGATTCGCTCCATGCGTCCGAGAGCGCCCTCAAAGCCCTCAAACGCTTCTCGGACAGCCTGCCATCCCTCGCGGGCGCGCCGGGCGACAGGCCATCGTCAAGATTCGACGCGGTCCTCGCGGCGCTCTCGGACGACCTGAACACTCCCGCCGCGCTAGGCGCGCTCTTCGTGGCAATCAACGGCTTCGCTCCCGGAAGCGCCACACCGTCGGACAAGGCTGCCTTCGAGAAGGTCCTGTACGTTCTCGGGCTGGAACCCGGGGCGGGCGGCTCGGCAGCGCCGCCGGCCGACGTGGCCGCGCTCGCAAACCGGCGCTGGGACGCCAAGAAGGCAAAGGATTTTGCCACGGCCGACAAGCTGCGCGCCGAGATCGCCGCGGCCGGCTGGTCGATGCTCGACGGGAAGGATGGCTACAAATTGGAGGCAGTGAAGAAAGCCTGACTTGGCTTTGGACGCAGGCTTCTCATCGTTGGATCCCCCTTGATGACTCCAATCGAAGAACTCCGCCATTCGGCGTCGCATATCCTGGCGACGGCCATCCTTCGCATCTTTCCGGATGCCAAGCTGGACATCGGGCCACCGACCGACACGGGTTTCTACTACGACATCGACCTGGATCACAAGCTGACCATGGACGACCTGCCAAAGATTGAGGCGGAGATGAAGAAGGTCGCCGAGGAGAACCAGCCTTTCCTGCGCAAGGAGGTCTCCCGCGAGGAGGCTGCCGAGATCATCAAATCCCGGGGCCAGGAGCGCTACAAGCTGGGCCGTCTCACGGACATTCCCGAGGGGGAGAAGATTTCGTTCTACCAGAACGGCGAGTTCATGGACCTCTGTGCGGGCACGCACGTGCGCTACAGCTCCAAGGTCAAGGCGTTCAAACTTCTCTCCATAGCCGGCGCCTACCACCGCGGCGACGAGAAGAACAAGCAGCTTCAGCGAATCTACGGCACGGCCTTCCCGACAAAGGAGGAGCTCGCAAAGTACCTGGAGCAGGTTGAGCAGGCGAAACACCGGGACCACCGCAAGGTCGGCAAGGACCTCCGCCTGTTCGTTATCGACGAGGACGTAGGCCAGGGGCTGATCCTCTGGACCCCCAACGGCTCCGTCATCCGCCAGGAGCTCCAGACCTTCATCAGCGAGGAGCTTCGCAAGCAGGGCTACTCCCAGGTCTTCACGCCGCACATCGGAAAGCTCGACCTCTACAAGATCTCGGGGCACTTCCCGTACTACAAGGAGTCGCAGTTCAGCCCCGTCATCGAGAACCAGGCTCTCGCCAAGATCCTCTCCGAGGGATGCTCCTGCGCCGACATGGTGGTGCGCCTCGAGGCGTTCTCGGGCCACATGGCGTCCCAGATCAACACCCTCACAGGCAAGGAGACGATCACGCAGGACCACGTGAAGCCCGACGACCAGCTCCTCGACGGCTTCATGCTGAAGCCGATGAACTGCCCGCATCACATCAAGATCTACGCCTCGCAGCCCCATTCCTACCGCGACCTTCCGGTGCGCCTTGCCGAATTCGGCACCGTGTACCGCTGGGAGCAGTCCGGGGAGCTGAACGGTATGACGCGAGTCCGCGGATTCACACAGGACGACGCCCACCTCTTCTGCACCGAGGAGCAGGTTCCCCGCGAGCTGATCGGCTGCCTCGCGCTCGTGAAGATCGTCCTCACCACCCTGGGGATGAGCGACTACCGCGTGCGCGTCGGCCTGCGCGATCCGGATTCAAACAAGTACACCGGCCTCACGGAAAACTGGGACAAGGCCGAGGCCGCCTGCCGCGACGCGGCCAAGACTCTCGGCGTCCCGTTCACCGAGGAGCCCGGAGAGGCCGCGTTCTACGGCCCGAAGATAGACTTTGTCGTCAAGGATGTGATCGGCCGCGAGTGGCAGCTCGGCACCGTCCAGGTGGACTACAACCTCCCGATCCGTTTCAACCTGACCTACAGCGGCGCTGACAACCAGCCCCACAGACCGGTCATGATCCACCGCGCTCCGTTCGGCTCGATGGAGCGCTTCTGCGGGGTGCTGATCGAGCACTTCGGCGGGGATTTCCCCGTATGGCTTTCTCCGGAGCAGGTACGGCTGGTGCCCATCAGCGAGAAGACGCTCGACTACGGCAACGAGCTCCTCGCGCAGCTCAAGGCCGCCGGCGTCAGGGCGTCGCTCGACGAGCACAATGACAAGCTGGGCGCGAAGATCCGCAGGGCCGAGATCGAAAAGGTCCCGTACACTCTCGTCCTGGGGGCCAAGGAGGCCGAGGCGAGATCAGTCAGCGTGCGCAGCCGCGCCAAGGGCGACGAGGGCGTCGTTCCATTCGAGCAATTCCTCCCGAGGGTGCAGGAGGAAATCCGCCTGCGTTCGCTTTCCGAACGGAAAAAGCCGGCCTGACCTCGGCCCCGTTCAGACGGCGGCCTCGCCGCGTTCATCCGTGCGGATCCGGATCACTTCCTCAAGCGGGATAAGGAACACCTTGCCGTCCCCAATCTTTCCGGTCTTCGCGGACTTCACGATCGCGTCGACCGCCTTGCCCGCCATGTCGTCAGCGACTGCGATCTCGATTTTGACCTTGGGAAGAAAATCGACGGTGTACTCGCTGCCCCTGTAGATCTCCGTGTGGCCCTTCTGCCGGCCGAAGCCCTTGACCTCGGTAACGGTCATTCCCTCGATGCCAGCCTCGGCCAGAGCCTCTTTCACCTCTTCGAGTTTGAACGGTTTGATGATCGCGATGATGAGTTTCATTCAGGTGGGGATTGGGAAGTATCGGATCGGATTGAACACACTAGGATTGATGCGGGAACCGCGCAAGCACGGGGTTCCATTGCCGCTTCGAGGGCGGAATGAGTCTGGAATGTATAGGGTGGCCTAGCAGGCGTTATGCCAAGGGCTGCTCCGGCGCCACGACTGCGATATGGAGTTCTGTGAGCTGCTTCGGCGTGACCGGCGTCGGGCTCCCGGCCATCAAGTCCTGGCCCTTTTGGGTCTTCGGGAAAGCGATGACATCGCGGATGCTGGTCGTCCCGCACAGCAGGGCCACGATGCGGTCGAGTCCGAAAGCGATTCCGCCGTGGGGCGGGGCGCCAAAGGTGAAGGCCCGGAGCATGTAGCCAAACCGGTTCTCGACGACGTCGGACGGGATATTCAGCACGTCCTCGAAAATCTTCTTCTGGAGCGAGGGCTGATGTATCCGGATGGACCCGCCGCCGAGCTCCATGCCGTTTAGGACGATGTCATAATGCTGGCCGCGAACCGCCTTCGGGTTGGTGTCGATCAGGCCTGCGTCCTCGGGAACGGGCGCTGTGAAGGGGTGATGGGTGGCGACGTAGCTCTTCTTTTCCTCGTCGTAGCTCATCAGCGGAAAATCGACGACCCAGAGGAATTTCCAGTCGTCGGGCCGAAGCGCGAGCTTGCCGCGCTTCTGCAGCAGCGCGGCGACCTCGAGCCGGATCCTGCCGAGAATGGCGCAGGCCTTTTCCCAAGGGGCAGCCGCGAAAAAGATCATGTCGCCGTCGGCGACTTCCAGCGTGCTCGAGAGGGTCGCCTTCTCGGTTTCGGATAGGAACTTCACGATCGGGGACTTCCATTCGCCACCTTCGACCTTGATGAATGCGAGCCCCTTCGCGCCGAGGCTCTTCGCGACCTCCTCAAGGGCCTTAAGCTCCCCCTGCGTCAGGTCGGCGAGCCCCTTTGCATTGAAGGCCTTCACGGCGCCGCCCGAGGCGACGGTGCCCTGGAACACCTTGAAGGAGGATGCCTTGAATGTCTCCGAGAAATCCCTGAGCTCGAAACCAAAGCGGAGGTCGGGTTTGTCGACTCCGTAGCGGTTCATAGCGTCGGCAAACTGCATCCGCGGGAAGGGAGTCGGGATGTCGGTGTCGAGGACGTCCTTCCATACCTTCTTCAGCATGCCCTCGAACAAGGCATAGATGTCCTCGCGGTCGACAAACGAGGCCTCGACGTCCACCTGCGTGAACTCCATCTGCCTGTCCGCGCGAAGGTCCTCGTCCCTGAAGCAGCGGGCGATCTGGAAATACCGCTCAACGCCGGCGACCATCAGGATCTGCTTGAACTGCTGGGGCGACTGCGAGAGCGCATAGAACTGTCCCGCATGGATGCGCGACGGGACAAGGTACTCGCGCGCGCCCTCGGGCGTGCTCTTGAACAGCGCCGGCGTCTCCACCTCGATGAAGTCCTGGGCATCAAAATAGTCGCGGATCGACTTCGTCGCGCGGTGGCGGACAGCCAGGTTCCTGCGCATCCTCGGCCTGCGAAGATCGAGGTAGCGGTAGGTCAGGCGCAGGTCCTCGTTCACCTTGTCGCCTCCGGCGTCATCGAGCGGGAAAGGCGGCGTCTCAGAGGCGTTCAGGACCTCAAGTTCAGTTGCTTCGACCTCGACGGCGCCCGTGGGAAGGGAGGCGTTTATGGTCCCCTCGGGCCGCGGGACGACCTTGCCCGCGACGGTCACCACCGACTCCGGCTTCAGGTGCGCGGCGCGGGCGCTCAGCTCGGGGCTGCCCTTCGGGTCGAACTTCACCTGGGTGACCCCCTTTCGGTCGCGAAGGTCGATGAAGATGATGCCGCCGTGGTCGCGCACCGAATCAACCCATCCGGAAAGCGAAACGGCCGCGCCGAGCTCGGCCTTCGTCAACTGGGCGCAATGGTGGGAGCGTTTCATCATCTCTTTTTTGGCGTGTAAATGTGAGATGAAGCCGCCCTCGAAGGGCGGGAGCAACCCGATTCTTGGGGCGAACCCGCCGTCAGGCCAGGATGAGCGACTGTCCCGTCATCTCCGGGGGCTTGGGAAGGCCCATGAGGTGCAGGACGGTCGGAGCGATGTCGGCCAGCCGGCCTCCTTCCCTCATCCGCGTCTTGCCCTTTTCATAGCCGTCGCCAACGACGAAGAATTCCACCAGGTTGAGCGTGTGGGAGGTGTGGGGTGCATTGTGGACGGGATCCCACATCTGCTCGCAGTTGCCGTGATCGGCGCCGATGACGGCGCTCCCGTGCACGGTCGAAAGCGCGCCGAGGAGCTCGCCCACCCCCCTGTCGGTCGCCTCGACGGCCTTGATCGCCGCCTGGAGCGAGCCGGTGTGCCCCACCATGTCCGGGTTGGCGTAGTTGACGACGACGAGGCCGTACTTGCCCGAGAGGATCGCATCCTTCGCCGTGCGGGTCACCTCAACCGAGGACATCTCAGGCTGCTGGTCGTAGGTGGCCACCTTGGGGCTCGGCGGGCATGCGCGGTCCTCGCCCGTGAACGGCTCTGCCCTGTAATTGTTGAAGAAGAAGGTCACGTGGGGGTTCTTCTCGGTCTCGGCGCACCGGAACTGCGCGATCCCTGCGGCGGAAACGACCTCTCCCAGGATGTTCTTCAGCTTCTCGGGCTTTGGGAGGATCACCTTCACCGGCAGGCCGGCCTCGTATTCGGTCATCGTGGCGTAGTAGAGGTCCAGCTTCGGGCCGCGGTCGAATTCCTTGAACCCGTCGATCACGAAGGCCTTGGTGATTTCGCGCGGGCGGTCGCCCCGGTAATTGTAAAAGACGACGGCGTCGCCGTCGCCGATTGAGGCCACGGGCTTGCCGTCCCTGCCCACGATCGCCGTGGGCGTCACGAATTCGTCGCCGGTCTGGGACGGCGTGAGAGGCTTGTCGTAGTAGGCCTGCACGGCCGCGACGGCATCGGGAGCCGTCGCCAGGATCTTCCTGCCCGTCAGAAGGTCATAGGCCTTCTCGACGCGGTCCCACCTGTTGTCGCGGTCCATCGCCCAGAATCGCCCGCACACGGTCGCTATCCGGCCGATGCCGATTTCCCGGCACTTGTCATCGACCTCCTTCACGTAGCGGATGGCGCTCGCGGGCGGCGTGTCACGCCCGTCGGTGAACGCGTGGATGAAGACGCGCTCCGCGGGTATCCCGTCCGCCTTGGCCTGGGCCAAGAGACCGTAGAGATGCTCGAGCATGCCGTGGACGCCGGCGTCGGAGACGATCCCCATCAGGTGGAGCTTGGATGCCTTTTCCTTCACGCGGTCGACGACACCCCGCCAGACCGGATTCGGCTCCATGAGGTGGTCGGAAAAGAGCTTGTTGATGCGCACGAGCTCCTGGTTGACGACGCGGCCAGCGCCGATGTTCTCGTGGCCGACCTCGCTGTTGCCCATGACCCCGTCGGGAAGGCCCACGTCCAGCCCGCTCGCCCTGACAAGCGCCACGGGGCAGCGCGCGTGAAGCATGTCGTCGCAAGGCTTCTTGGCCAGGTGCGTCGCATTGTAGGAATCCTGCTCGGGGTGGGGATTGTCGCCCCAGCCATCGCGGATAATGAGGAGTACGGGCTTGCGCGTTGAACTCATGTCGGTTTCTGATGACTATATTGGAGGTGGGGAGAGTGTCGACTGCAGCAATGCGAAACCCGACAACATACAAACGGAAAAGAATCCGCAACACGGGGATCGCGGGATGACACTCATCATCCGCGACCAGCTGGTGACTCCCCCCACGTGGTTCTCCTCGTTTCGCGACCTCACCCTCTACTGCAATGTGTTCCTCAAGGACGACGTCGTCATAGAGTCCGACGACCCCGATCCCTACTACCGGTGGATGCGCCCGAGGGGCGGCATGGATTTCGTGGAGGATTTCGTCCGTCCGGGCGCCGAGGACGGGGTGCACCTGGACCTTGAGCACAACTACCCGCGCACCGTGGTGACCGACCGGATCGCCCCGGAAAACGTCCACTCACTCATTCGGCTCATCTTATTCTGTCGAGGCGCGGCTTGACGAGGGCTTGGCCCCGCGGGTGGAATCGTGGGATGCCGAAACGCGCCGTCCTCATCGTCAATCTGGGATCCCCTGATTCCACGTCGGTTCCGGACGTGAGGCGCTATCTCAGGGAATTCCTGGGCGACGAGCGTGTCCTCGACATGGCGGCGCCGCTGCGGTGGATGCTGCTTGAGGGCGTCATCCTGCCCACGCGTCCCAAGCGGACAGCGCACGCTTACTCAAAGATATGGACGCCGGAGGGCTCACCGCTGGTTGTGACCACCGAGAAAGTGCGTCGCGGGCTCGCCGAAAGGATCGGCCCGGATACGCCGGTTCGTACGGCAATGAGGTACGGGAACCCGTCCATTCCCGACATCGTGGCCTCGCTCGTCGCGGAGGGATTCGACGACGTGCTCCTGTTCCCCCAGTATCCGCAGTATGCGATGGCCTCGTGGGAAACCGTGGTCACGAGGGTCCGCGAGGAGGCCGCGAGGCAGGCGCCCGGGATGCGCCTCACATGCGTGCAGCCGTTCTACGGCGACGCGGACTACATCGAGATGCTCCATGCGGTCGCGGCGCCCTTCCTCGCCACGCCCCATGATCACCTGCTGATCAGCTACCACGGGATACCCGAGCGCCACCTGAGAAAGGCCGATTCCTCGCATTCCCACTGCACGAAGTTCGCCGAATGCTGCATCACGCCGTCGCCTGCGCATGCGACGTGCTACAGGGCCCAGTGCGTGCGAACCACCGCGGAATTCGCCACGCGAGCCGGGCTCAACCCGGCAAGATACTCGATTTCCTACCAGTCTCGCCTCGCCGGCGAACCCTGGCTGCAGCCCTTCACCGACCACGAATTTGTGCGGCTGCCCAAGGCCGGGGTGAAGCGTCTCCTTGTGATGTGTCCCAGCTTTCTCGCCGATTGCCTTGAAACCCTCGAAGAAATTTCCATGGTCGGACGACAAACGTTCCTATCTGCTGGAGGGGAACACTTTGAAAAAATATTGTGCCCGAATGACCACCCCGTTTTCATCGATTTTCTCGCAAATCGTGTGCAAAAATGGCTGACTGCCGTCGCATTGTGAACGATCCCCGGAATCCACCCCCGCTAACGATACCACCCAATGCCGGGCTGAAGACGGCCAAGGTGGCCGTGCTGATGCTGAATTCCACCGGAAAGGTCGTGTCGGCGAACCAGGAGGCGAAGGCGCTCTGGCAGACCGGCGCCGGCGAACTCGTGGGCGAGTTTTTCCCGGGTCTGTTCGCCCTGGATATCGTGAGCGAGGAGCCCGAGATGCTCGAGGCCCAGTGGGACATCCTTCTTGCTGCGATGCTCGACAAGCGGGCGATCCTTTCGGTGCAGCCCAAGGAGGGCGGCCCGCGCGCGATGGCCGTGCGCGCGGAAAAGGCCATGGGATCCGCGGGCGGATACATCGTGGTCATCGAGACTCCGCTGGAATCAGGCCCCGTCGCCTCCGCTTCCACCGACGATCAGGCGGCCGCCCTGCAGCTCTTCGCCGAGATGGGGCCGGTCGGCTTCTTCGACCTGAACCTCAAGGCGCGCAAGGTGCTCTACTCCCCCGCCTGGAAGCGCATGCTGGGATACGCGGACTCGGAGCTTGCGGACACCTACGAGGCATGGCTCGGCCTTCTGCACCCGGAGGACTCGGCCGCGGCGCCCGACAAGGCCGGGCGCAAGTTCAAGGTCGGCGCGCGGCCCTTCGCCGTGGACTTCAGGATGAAGCACAAGCGCGGCCACTGGGCCTGGATACAGTGCGTCGGGCTGCAGCTCGTGAGCACCACGGGCGAGCTTGAGCGGGTTGTGGGTATCCATATTGATGCTACGGAACGCAAGGACACGGAGGAGACGGGCCTGGCAAGCGACGCGCGCCTGCATGCGCTGGCCGACGAGGGATCGCTTGCGGCTTTCGAGCTGGATTTTGACGGCGAAACCTCGTGGTTCTCCGGCGCCTGGCTTCGGCTCCTGGGCGGCGTGGCCACCCCGGCGAACGGGCCCGCCGCGCTGTCCGACGCCCTTCCTCCCGAGGAATGCCCGGGCGGCCTTGAGCAGTGGCTCCTCGCGCAGGCGCCCGGCCAGTCCTCGTTCTCCAGGGTCGTTCGCCTCCGGACCACCGACGGCAAGTCGCTGCCGGCAATCCTCGGCATCAACCGCACGCTCACCCGGAAGCGGAACCTGGAGCGCGTCGTCGGGTTCGCGTTCGCCATTTCCGACGTGGGCTCGGCGATTCCCTTCGAGCCCCTGAATCCCAGGGTTCAGTCCGAGGAGGGCCTGGATGAGTCGGCCCGCGCCATATTTGACGAGGTGTTGTCCGCCCTCTCGGAGGGCGTCATTGCAACCGACGCACGCGGGTGCGTCCTATTCGCGAACGCGACCGCCGCCCGGCTTCTGCACATGCCCGCCGAGGGCTTCGCCGGCCGTGCGCTCGACCATGTGTTCGCGCTCGTCGACCGCCGGACGGGCAAGCCGGGCGACAACCCCGCGGACAGGGCGCTCTCCGCGAGCGGTCCGCTGCCCCTCATCGCCGACCAGGCGCTGGCCGTGCCTGGAAGCGACCCGCTTCCCATCGTGTGGACCGCGCGCGCCTCGTACGGTCCCGACTCCAAGCCCCGCGGGGTCGTGATCGTCTTCCGCAATCCCGACGAGATGTCCCTGACGCCGGAAGAGCTCATCAAGGCGAACCGCTTCGAATCGCTCGGCCTTCTGGCCGGCGGCATAGCCCACGACTTCAACAACCTTCTGACGACCATCCTCGGCGGCCTTTCGCTGGCGAAGGACAACCACGATGTTTCCAAGCTGGACGATGCGGAGAAGGCGTGCCTTGCCGCAAAGAGCCTGGCAAAGCAGCTGCTCATGTTCGCGAAGGGCGGCTCGGGCGCGCTGAGCGTGTGCGACCCGAAGGACATCCTGGAGGAGGCGGTCAAGATCGCCTCCGCCGGCTCGCCGGCGGAGATCGTGATCCAGCTCAGCGAGGGAACAGGCGCCGTCAGGGTCGACCGCCCGCAGATCTTGCAGGTCTTCCAGAACCTGATTGTCAACGCGCTCCAGGCCATGCCCCCGCCGCCCCACAAGCCGAGGCTCCAGCTGAAGGCCGGCGACGTCCATATTTCCGCGGGGCAGATCGCCTCGCTCCCGGAGGGCGACTACGTCGAATTCGAGGTCCGCGACAACGGGAGCGGGATCAAGCCCGAGCACGTCGAAAAGATCTGGGATCCGTTCTTCACGACGAAGAAGCACGGCACGGGCCTGGGCCTGGCGACCGTGCTGTCGATCGTTCGCAAGCTCGGCGGGGAGATCGGCCTCCAGTCAACCGTCGGCGAGGGTACCGTCTTCAGCGTGTTTCTCCCCAGGGCCGACCAGCCGGCCGACGTCCAGGCGAGGCCTGCGCCGTCGCTTCGGTTCGGCACCGGGCGGGGGCTTTTCATGGACGACGACGAGCACATCTGCAGCCTCACGGCGGCGATGCTGCAGAGCCTCGACTACAAGTTCGACATCGCCAAGAACGGCGAGGACGCCGTCACGCTCTACAAGCGCTATCTCAACATCGGCCGGCCGTATGACGCTGTCATCATGGACATCACGGTCGTCGGAGGCATGGGGGGGGAGGAAACCTTCAATGTCATCCGCGAGCTTGATCCCGACGTGCGGGCCATTGTCTCCAGCGGCTACGACAACGACGAGATAGCGCGGCAGTACCTCGACATGGGTTTCTGCGGCTACCTGACCAAGCCCTACCGTGTGACCGACTTGGGGAAGGTCCTAAAGGCGGTCCTGGGCTGACCCGGCGCTACGGTTGCCACGAGAACGCGTGGCAAAAGGCGACGCCCGCGGCGTCGGCCTCGTCAAAAGCGAGCGCCCGCGCATGCCCGAGAAGGGACATGACGGTCCGAGCCATCTGCTCCTTGCTGGCCCTCCCCGACCCTGCGACGGCCTGCTTCACGCGCAGCGGAGGGTACTCGAAGACGGGAAGACCCTGAAGCGCGGCGGCCGCGATGGCGGCGCCCCGGGCCGCCCCAAGGATCTGCGCGGTCTGGAAGTTCTGCACGTAGATCGTCTGCTCGAGCGCGACGTGGCGGACCCCCGGCGCGCCGTCTAGGAATTCCGAGACGCCGCGGTGAATCTCCCCGAGCGCAAACGCCATGGTCCGTCCCGCCGGGATGCGCACGGTCGCGCACCGCAGCATGACCGGGGGCCGGCCGCTGCGGAATTCGACCAGGGCGAGTCCGGTGCCCCGCAGCGAGGGGTCGATGCCCAGCACGAGCCCCACAAAGGCCTTTTTCAGGCGAAGTTCGTCGGGCGGGGCCGCGCCGCGGCCCGCGCGCAATGGGACGGGCTTGCCCGCCAGCTTGGCCGTCCACATCTGCCTTGAGGTCATCCGCGCCATGATTGCCGGTTGTCGCCGTTCAGATGAACATCCTCGCGCCCGCGACCAGCGTGAGCGCCAACGCGATGTTCTCGAAGATGCGCTGGTTGATCTTTCCGAGAAGCCACCGGCCGAGGAGCGTCCCGGCGATGACCGCGGGGGCAAGCTCGGCATTCAGCGTGAGGCTCGCCGGCGTGATGAGCCCGAGCCAGATCATGAAGGGCGCTTTGAAAAGATTGAGCATCAGGAAAAAAACCGCCCCCGTGCCCATGTACTCCATCTTGGGAAGGCGCATCGCGAGCAGGTAAATGACCATGAGGGGACCGGCGGCATTGGAGACTATTGTCGTGAATCCGGCCAGCATTCCTATCAGCGGGGCGAACCACGCGGCACCCTCCGGCTTTGGGTCGCCGGGACGGGCCCGCCGCATCAGGTGCAGCACCGTGAGGGAGATGACGATAGAGCCGATTGCCAGCCGCGTCTGGCGCTCGTCCATGTGCCCGATTGCAATGGCGCCCGCGATCACGCCGGCGGCCGCCCATGGGAAAAGGCGCCACACGTGGGTCCACTGCGCGTGCTTGCGGAAAGACAGCACGGCGATGACGTCCCCCAAGATGAGGAGGGGAAGCACAACCCCGGTGGATCTCCTCGCCGGCATTATCGATGCAAAGATTGAGACGAAGAGCAGGCTGAGCCCGGTGATCCCCGTCTTCGCGACGCCCACCAGGAGCGCTCCGGTCACGGCGAGAAACCATTCCCAGGCGTGGAAATTCAATCGGCGGCCCCCATGCCCAGATCCTCGGGCGAGACCCCGCCGCCCGCAACCGTGAACACCTGCCAGGACCCCAGCGCAGCACCGGGAAGACTTGTCCCGGTCGCCATCACCTGGGATTCCGGGTCGAGGGCGGCCCAAAACCGGTCGCGACGGCCGGGATCGAGCTCGCCCAGCACGTCGTCGGCCAGAAGAACCGGCCTCACGCGGCTGCACGTGTGGAACCAGGCGGCCTGGGCGAGTCGCAGCGCTAGCGTGAGCGAGCGCTGCTGGCCCTCGGAGGCAAAATCCCTTGCGCCTCGGCCGCCCACTTCAAACCGGAGGTCGTCGCGGTGCGGGCCGACAAGCGTGGTTCCCGCCTGCATGTCCCGCGCCCGCCCGGATTCCAGAAGGGCGATGAGGCCCTCGGCCGTGACGCCCTGGAGCGTCGAATCAAAATGGACGGTCGCCGGCTCAGAATCCTCGCTCATGCGCGCGTAGGCCGCGGAAGTCTCGGCAGCCAGCTCGTCAATGCGCGCGGCGCGGGTCGCCACTATCCTTGCGCCCGCGGGCGCAAGTGCGCGGTCAAAGGCGGCAATCTCCCTTGCGGCGCCCACTCCCGGCCTCTTCAGGAGGATATTCCTTCCCGCCAGCGCTCGGCCGTAGGTCTGAAGGGCGCTCATGTAGTCCGGATCCATCGACGCGAGCGTTAAGTCCATCCAGCGGCGCCGCGGGCCGGGCGCGCCCCGGATGAGCTGCAGGTCCTGCGACGAGAAGACTACAGTGGGGTACCGGCCGACATGGTCCGCGAGACGCGTCACCCTCTTCTCATCGTACCAGAGCTCCTTGCCGTCATTGCGGAGCTTGATGGCCACCCGCCCGGGATCCGAGCCCTCGCGCTCAACGAGGAACCCGATGCCGGCCTCGGGGCGATCGTGCATGATGAGGTGCCGCCCGTCGGCGGCCCTGAAGGAGCGAAGCGCCGTGAGGAAACCCACCGCCTCAAGCAGATTCGACTTTCCCTGCCCGTTCGCGCCGGAGAAAAACTGCCGCTTCCCAGCAAAGGAGACCTCCGCCTCCCGGACGTTCCGGAAATCCCTCAGGATGAGCTTCCGTATCAGCATGGGCGTGGGGGCGCCTTGGCAAGTTGCGGTGGAATCGCTCCAAAACGTCGAAAAATTCTGTCGCGGGCAAGTCCGGAGGCCACTTTGATGAGCCCATGACGTTCGAGAAATCGCTCGCCGAGACAGTCCGCACGCTTGAGTCGCTTGCGGGGATCCGGCCGGCCATCGACGCGGCGGCGGAGCTGATAACCTCAACGCTGCGCGTCGGAGGCAAGCTCCTGATCTGCGGCAATGGCGGAAGCGCGGCGGAGGCGGCTCATTTCGCGACCGAGATCATGGGCCGTTTCGACGGCAAGAGGCGGTCCCTCCCCGCAGTGGCGCTTTCGTCCGACGGCTCCCTGTTGTCCTGCATCGGGAACGACTTCGGCTTCGAGCAGGTCTTCGCCCGGCAGGTCGCGGGTCTCGCGAAGCCCGGCGACCTCGTGGTGACCCTCACCTCGAGCGGGAACTCACCCAACGTGGTCGCCGCGCTCAATGAGGCCAAGCGCCTCGGGGTGAAGACGGTTGCATTCCTCGGCCGCGGGGGCGGCAGCGCCAAGGGCCTCGCGACATGCGAGCTCCTGGTCCCTGGGAACCGGGGCGCGTCGGCCCAGGAATCCCACCTGTTCCTTATCCATTATTTCTGCGAGCTTATCGACAGCACTTTTACATGAGCGAAAAACAAACCCCCAAGGAACAGGCCGTCATCAAGACGTCCTTCGGTGAAATGACGGTGGCCTTCTGGCCGGACGTCGCCCCCAAAACGGTCGAGAACTTCAAGAAGCTCGCCCGGGCCGGATTTTACGATGGGACCGCGTTCCACCGTATCATCAAGGGATTCATGGTGCAGGGCGGCTGCCCCAACACGAAGGAGGGAGAAAAGGGCATACCGGGAACCGGCGGCCCCGGCTACATGATCAAGGCCGAGTTCAACACAAAGTCCCACGTGCGCGGCGTCCTGTCGATGGCGCGCTCCTCCAGCCCCGACTCCGCGGGCAGCCAGTTCTTCATCTGCCACGGCGATGCGCGTTTCCTCGACCGCCAGTACACGGCCTTCGGGGAGCTCGTTTCCGGCGAGGATGTACTCGAGAAGATCGCGAACGCCCCGACCGCGGGCTCCGAGAAGAGCACGCCGGTCGGCCGGGTTGCGCTCGAAAGCGTTAAGATCGTCCCGGCGGCCTAGGTGTAGCCGAGGGCACTCGCGACCGCGTCGTACGCGATTCGTCCGGCGCGGGTGTTCACCCCTCGCGCGAGCCCCTTGTGCTCGGCGAGGGCAGCCTCGACGCCCTTCTGGACGATGAGCGCCACGTAGGGCTCGGTCGCCTGGGTCAATCCCTGGGTGGAGGTCCTGCCGACGAGTGCGGGCATGTTGGGCACGGCGTAGTGGATGACGCCGTGCTGATTGTAGACCGGCTCCTTGTGCGACGTCGGCCGGATGCTCTCGATGCAGCCGCCCTGGTCGATTGCGATGTCCACGATGACGCTTCCCGGCCGCATGCGGGCGACCATCTCGTTCGTGACGACGGTCGGCGCCTTTGCCGCGGGGATAAGGACGGCGCCCACAAGGAGGTCGGCGTCCGCGACGCAGCTCTCGAGGTTGGCAAGGTTGGACATCAGCGTGACGACGCGCCCGCGGTACTCCGAGTCGAGCGACTCGAGCTTGCGGGTGTCCAGGTCGAGGACCGTGACGCGCGCACCCATGCCGGCAGCCATCTGCACGGCGTGAGCCCCCGAATTTCCAGCACCCACCACGACGACATGTCCCGGGAGAGTCCCCGGTATGCCGCCCAGAAGCACGCCCGAGCCTCCGTGCTGCGACTGGAGGAAATAGGCGCCCACCTGAATCGCCAGCCGGCCCGCTACCTGCGACATCGGCTTCAGGAGGGGAAATGAACCGTCGACGCCCTCGACGGTCTCGTACGCGATGCCCAGTATGTTCCTCTTCAGGAGAACCTTTGTGAGCGCGGGCCCGGCGGCAAGATGCAGGTAGGTGAACAGCGCCTGCCCGTCCTGCAGGAGGTCGTATTCCGCGGCGAGGGGCTCCTTCACCTTTAGCACCAAGTCGGCTGACTTCCAGACTGCGGATGCGTCGGCGGCCAGCGTCGCACCGGCCGCCTTGTACTCGGCATCCGCAAAGCCTGCGCTCAGGCCGGCCGATTTTTGAACGACAACCTTGGCTCCAAGGGAAACGCACCGGCGGCACAGGCTCGGCGTCATCGATACGCGTGTTTCCCCGATTTTGATCTCCTTCGGGACTCCTATTTTCATGGAGGGAACCTTGGCAGAGGCGCCCGGCGTGACAAGTGGCAACCGGACTGCCCGGAGCTTGGAATATGTCCCCGGTTGCTCCATGGACTGGGAGGATGCCGAAAATGCTCAACCTCATGGTCGCATGCGCCGAGAACCGCGTGATGGGGCGAAAGAACCGCCTTCCGTGGCATATACCCGAGGACCTGAGGGTCTTCCACGAAGAAACCGCGGGAAAGACGATCATCCTGGGACGGATTTGCTACCAGACCTGGCCACGGGCCCGCGAGGACGGGAGGCGGCTGATCGTGATCTCGAGCGACTGTTCGCTCGCGAGGGACGGCGTGCAGGTCGCGGGCTCGGTGCCCGAGGCGATCAGGATGGCCGAGACTATGCCCGGGGAGATCTTCGTGAATGGCGGCGAGCGGATATTCGAGGAGGTCCTGGCCCTCGACCGGCCGATGCGCCTCCATCTGACCCTCGTCCACGCGGACGTTGACGGCGACCGCCATTTCCCCGAATGGCGCCACATGAAGTGGCGCGAGGTTTCGCGCCGGGAAAGCGCGGACGAGAATTTCCGCTACACCTTTTTCATCCTGGAGCGCTAGCCCCTGGACCGCGCGGCGTGGGCTTTCGCCACCCCGACATATTTCTCAGCCTGTTCCCTGAGACCCGCCTGCTCGGACGGTGACAGAGGCCGGATGACCCGTGCGGGCGACCCGTAGGCGAGCGAGCCCGCAGGGCATTCAAAGTGCTGCGGCACGAGCGAGTTCGCGCCGATCAGCGAACGGGCGCCGATGACCGCCCCATCGAGGATGGTGGCTCCCATCCCGATAAGGCATTCGTCCCCAATTGAGCAGGCATGGATGATCGCGCCGTGGCCAATCGTGCACCATGCACCGATCTGCACGCCAAGGTCATCGGCAAGGTGCACGACCGCGTTGTCCTGAATGTTGGTGCCCTCCCCGACCAGGATCGAGTTGATGTCTCCTCTCAACACCGCACCGTAGAACACGCTCGTGTTCGGGCCGAGCTCGACGTCTCCGACCACTGTCGCGCTGGATGCGATGAAAAGGGCACCGGCAACGGCGGGCGCGCGCTCGAGGTGCCTCTGCAGTCGCTCGTCCAATGTCATGGGTGTCGCTTTCCGTCCGCTAGCATCGCGCAGGCTTGCTCAATCCGGCGCCGATACGCCTGCGGTTGCTTGGCTGAGTCCATCCAGCCAATAAAGTCCCTGCGTTCGATCGGCGTGAGAACGCTCCACTGAGCCTTCGCTCGCGGGGCAGCCGCGAGAGCTGTATATAGATCGAATGACACGATGGAATAACAGCAGGGGCGTCGCTTTCCAGCAGCAAGCATCGAGCTGGCCTTTTCGATCCGGCGCCTGCGTGTCTCCGGTAGTTTGGCTGAGTCAATCCAGCTGACAAAATCGCGGCGCGCGATTGGCGTGAGATTCGTCCATTTAGCCTTCGTCAGCGGTGCGGCCGCCAGGGCTTTGCGAAGATCCGTCGGCACCCTGGGTCCTGATGCCTCTTCCGCCGGCTTAGGATTCGTTTTGTTCACAATTGCCCCGATATAGTTGGCAGCAGATCGAGCTTGCCGCAATAAAAGAGGATGCGATAGCGGACGCCGCCGGCATCGCGGCGGCCTTGGGCTTCGCGGTGTTTCGCAGGAGACGGTTGGTGGCCTGAGGTTGCCCAAGGCGTATCTGCAGAATCAGCGAGTGAGCCCATCGGCGACTGCCGGGAGTTGAGCAAAGCCGAGACGTGTAGTGGCGAGCTTTGCATTTCGAGTGCTGGGGCGTCGGTAGCGTTTGAGACAGCAGAAGACGCTTTCAACCTTCTGGCGCCGCTAGGTTGTTTTTCCGCGCGAGCGACTAATTCCTAACCTTCGCCACAAGGGCTCGGGCAACTCGATGCGCGGGGCCGTTGCCCTGCGCCAAGCGGGATTGATCCGCCCCATTCCTGTTCCCTCTGATTTTGAAAGGACGCCCTAGATAGCTTGGATCTTGGAGTCTTTGCCTTCGGAGTTGGCGTTCCCGTTCGGATGGTCGAAGCGGTTCGATAGGCCGAGCAAATGGACTTTTGGCTCCCCAACCTCGTCCCTTCATGGCAACGCTCACTCCGGGGCCCACTTAAATTCGCGAATAGCCCTACTTCTCCTTTGAATACGGAACACCGATGGCCTTGGGCGCCACCGCCTCGCCCACAAAGCCGGCGAGAAGAAGGACAGTCAGAATGTACGGAAGGGCGATGATGAACTGCACGGGAACGACGCCCACCACGGGAATGGCGACGCCCTGAAGCCTCGCGGCGCCGGCATCCGCGAAGGCGAACAGGAGGCAGGCGACAAGCGTGGGATAGGGCCTCCATTTGCCGAAGATCAGGGCCGCAAGCGCCAGGTAGCCTTTCCCGGCCGTCATGTCCCTCACGAATCCGGCGCTTGCCGCCGTGGCAATGTAGGTGCCCGCCACGCCGCAAAGAATTCCCGAGACGATCGTCGCCTGGTAACGCAGGAAGTTCACTGAGATGCCGGCAGTGTCCACGGCGAGCGGATTCTCGCCGACCGCGCGGAGCCGCAGGCCGAAGCGCGTCTTGTAGAAAGCCCAAGCGCTCGCCGGCACGAGCACCGCGGCGAAATAGACGATGATGTTATGGCCGCTCAGAAGCTCGGAATAGGCTAGGCCGGGGAAGGGATGCCTGCGCGCGGCCTGCGACCACGGCCACGCTAGGCCCAGGAAACGCTGGCGCGGCCCGTCAAGCTGCGGCGTCTGGCCGCCCTGGTCGAACCAGGCGAGCGCAAGCGCCGGGGCGAGGCCGGCGACCATGATGTTCACCGCCATGGCCGCGACAACCTGGTTGCCCCGGTGGGTCACACAGGCGAAGGCGATGACCAGGGCAAGGATTACGGCGGCGGCGATTCCCGCGCCTAGGCCCAGCCACGCGGAACCCGTCGTGGAGGCGACAGCAGCCGATGCAAACGCCGCGGCGAGCATCTTCCCCTCGAGGGCGAGGTCGATCACGCCCGACCTCTCCGAGTAGAGGCCGGCGATGGCGGCCAGCACGAGGGGGGTTGCCACCCGGATGGTGGCCGCAAGAAGCAGGATGATTTCCCTGTAGATGTCCATTTACCCGAGGTCCCCCCGCTTCGCCGTCCCCAGGATCGATGCAAGAGGAACGCGAAACACGTTTTCAAGGGCCCCGCAGAAAAGAATAACCAGACCCTGGATCAGTATCACCATGTCTCGGTTCACGTGGGGCATGTCGAACGAGAGCTGCGAGCCGCCCTGGTAAAGCGCCCCGAACAGGAGCGAGGCGGCGAGGATCCCCACGGGGTGATTGCGGCCCATGAGGGCCACCGCAATTCCGACAAACCCCGCGCCGCCCGGGAAATCGAGGAGTATCCTGTGCTGAGACCCCATCAGCTCGTTGACTCCGAGGCATCCCGCAAGGCCGCCGGAAATGACCATCGCGACGAGGATCGTGCGCTCGGGAGAGATCCCGGCATACACCGCAGCCTGTGGGTTCTGGCCCACGACGCGCAGCGAGTAACCCCAGCGCGTGCGCCATATGAAGGCCCAGACACCCACGCATGCGGCAAGGGCGAGCACCGAAGCGAGGTTGAAGGGTGACGGCGCGAATGAAATCCCGATCTTCGCAAGCACCTCGTGGACCGCCGGCATCGCGGCACCCGGCCCGAACTCCCGCGTCTCCGGGGACTGCTGCCCCGGCTTTATGAGGACATTGACGAGGAGGTAGGTCATCAGCGCCGATGCGATGAAGTTCGCCATGATTGTCGTGATGACGATGTGGCTTCCCCGCCTCGCCTGGAGCCAGCCCGGCACGAACGCCCAAGCGGCTCCGAACACGCATCCGGAAAGGATCCCGAGCGGGATCACGATCCATGGGGACCAGGACCCGAATGCCAGGCAAACAAGCCCAACGCCCAGGCCGCCGACGTATGCCTGGCCCTCGCCGCCGATGTTGAACAGGCCCGCGTGGAAGGCGACCGCGACCGCAAGGCCCGTGAAGACAAAGTCCGTCGCGTAGAAGAGCGTGTAGCCAATCGAGTCCTGCGCCCCGAAAGCGCCCGAAACCATCAGCTTGAGCGCGGCCCACGGGCTTTCGCCAATGAGCCTTATGATGGCCCCCGAAATGAGGAGCGCGGCGCACAGGTTGATCAGCGGCAGCAGGCCAAACTCTGCCCAGCGCGGGAGCTTCGCCGTTGCGCTCATCTGCCCGGATCGCCCTTCACGCCTGCCATAAGGAGGCCGATCGCCTTCTCCGTGACGTCCGCTCCCGCCACCTCCCCGACGATCTCGCCCCCGACCATGACGAGGATCCTGTCGGAGAGGCCCATGATCTCCTCGAGCTCCACGGACACGACAAGGACCGCCTTTCCCGCGTCCCTCAGCTCGACGATGCGCCGGTGAATGAACTCAATCGCGCCGATGTCGACCCCGCGCGTGGGCTGCCCGACGATCAGCACCGACGGGTTGCAATCGATCTCGCGGGCGAGGACAAGCTTCTGCTGGTTGCCCCCGGAGAAGGCGGTGATCCGCAGGCCGGGGCTCGGCGGACGGACATCGTAGGCGGCCATCTTGGACTCGCAGTCGCTGCGGATCGACCGCCTCCTAAGAAAGCCATTCGTGCTGTACAGCGGCCGCGCCTGGTAACCGAGCATCGAGTTGTCCTCGGCGGAGAAGCTCCCTACGACACCCATCCTGAGCCGGTCCTCGGGCACGTGGGCGACTCCGTGCGCCCGCCGGTCTCCCTGCGAGGGGCTCGCATGCGCGATGTCGTGCCCGCCGAGCAGGATCGAGCCGGACGCGCACGTGCGGATGCCCGCCAGGGCCTCGATCAGTTCGGACTGCCCGTTACCCGAAACACCGGCGACGCCCACGATCTCGCCGGCCCGAAGGGCGAACGTCACCCCCTTCACCCGTGAAACACCGAACCGGTCCCTTACCTCAAGATTCCTGACGTCCAGAAGCACCTCGCCTGCACGGGCCGGTGGCTTCTCGACCCTGAGCAGGACCGCGCGGCCCACCATCTGCTCGGCAAGCGCCCGCGCGGATGTCTCCCGCGTAGGCGTCTCGTGGACCACCGATCCCTGCCTCATCACGGTCACGCGGTCCGTGATCGCCATGATCTCCCTGAGCTTATGCGTCACGAGGATCACCGTCTTTCCCTGGTCGCGCAGCTGCGCGAGCATCCGGAAAAGCTGGTCGGCCTCGGCGGGCGTGAGGACGGCCGTCGGCTCGTCCAGAATCAGGATCTCCGCCCGGTGATGGAGGGCCTTGAGTATCTCAACCCTCTGCTGCATCCCGACAGGCAGGTGCCCGGTCTCCGCGTCCAGGGGGACTTCCAGCCCGTATTCGCGTCCGAGCTGCTCCAGCCCCGCGCGCGCCTTGGCGAGACCCTTCCCGAGCCTGCGGCCCCCTTCCGCCCCGAGGACGACGTTCTCAAGGACCGTGAATTTTTCAACGAGCATGAAATGCTGATGCACCATGCCGATGCCGGCCTCGATCGAGTCGCGGGGGCGGCCGATATCGACGCGCCGTCCATTCACGAGTATCTCGCCCGCGTCCGCCCGGTGAAACCCGTAGACGATGTTCATCAGGGTCGACTTCCCCGCCCCGTTTTCCCCTATCAGCCCATGGATGGATCCGCGAGAAACCCTCAATGACACGGCCCGGTTTGCATGAACCGGGCCGAAGCGCTTCTCAATCCCGATGAGCTCGAGCGCGGGCCCTTGGGGTCCACCGGGAGCCTGGAGCGCTGGTGTCTCCGGTTCCACAGCGCTACGGCGACTTGTATTCGGGCACGGCGATCTTTCCCGCAATGATGTCGGCCTTCGCCTGATTCAGTTTCGTCTCCATTTCCGGAGTCACCAATTTTCGGTTGTATTCGTCCAGCGAATAATCGACGCCCTCCTCCTTCAACCCAAGGACCTCGGGGCCCGCCTTCCATGTCCCGTTCTTCACCTCGGTGAAGACTGTGTAGACGGCGACATCGACGCGCTTGACCGCGGAGGTGAGCACGCTGCCGGGATGCAGGTAGTCCTGGTTGCTGTCGCACCCGATGCTGAGAAGACCCGCGTCAGCCGCGGCCTGCATCACGCCCTTTCCCGTCGCGCCCGCGGCATGGAACACCACGTCCGCTCCGCGACCGAACTGGCTCTTAGCCAGCTCGGATCCCGCGGTCGGGTTCGTCCAAGCGGCAGGCGTCGAGCCGGTCATGTTCTCAATGACCTCGATCTTCGGGTCCACGTAGGCCACGCCCGCGCGGTAGCCGAGTGCGAACTTGCGAATCAGGGGGATGTCCATCCCGCCCACGAATCCGACCTTTGCGGTCTTTGAGGCCATCGCGGCCGCCATGCCGCACAGAAACGAGGATTCCTGCTCCCTGAAGTTGATGGATTCGACATTCGGCAGGTCGACCGTGCCGTCGATCACGGCGAACTTCACGGCCGGAAATTCCTTCGCGACCGTCTCAACGGCGGATGCCTGGGTGAATCCCACGGCGACGATGACGCTGGCGCCGCGACGGGCGAACTGCCTCATGATCTGCTCGCGCTGCGATGCGTTCTGGATCTCGAACTCGCGGACGGCGACGCCTGTCTCCTTCTTGAAGCGCTCCACGCCCATGCTCGCGGACTGGTTGAACGACTGGTCGAACTTCCCGCCAAAATCGTAGATGATCGCGGGTGAAAAGTCGGCGGCGAATGCCGGGGACGCGAGCGCCAGGAACGCGACGATCCACCGTGTTCGAAGGATGCTCATGGAATCGCGACCGGCGAAAGGCTCCATATCTGGCTGGCGTACTCGCGGATCGTGCGGTCACTGGAGAATTTTCCCATCCGCGCCGTGTTCAGGATCGCCTTCCTGGCCCATCCGTCATGGTCGCGGAAGGCCTTGTCGACCTTGGCCTGGCAGTCGCTGTAGGCCCTGAAGTCGGCGAGGACCATGTAGGGGTCGCCCCCCTGCAGGAGCGTGTCGTGGATCGGCGCGAATGCTCCGTGCTCGTCGGGCGTCCAGTAGTCGCTTCCGAGCCAGTCGACTACCGCCCGGACCTCCTCGTCGTCCCGATGGATGTCCCAGGGATTGTAGCCCTTGACGCGCCGCGCCTCGACCTCCTCCTCGGTCATCCCGAATATGAATATGTTCTCGTCCCCCACCTCCTCGCGGATCTCGATGTTGGCGCCGTCGAGCGTCCCGATCGTAAGCGCGCCGTTGAGAGCGAGCTTCATGTTGCCCGTCCCGGAGGCCTCCTTGCCCGCGGTTGAAATCTGCTCCGAGAGATCGGCGGCGGGAATGATCTTCTCCGCAAGCGAGACCCTGTAGTTGGGAAGGAAGGCCACCTTGATCTTGTCGTGGGTCCGCGGGTCCGAATTTATCCGCACGCCAATGATGTTGATCGCCCGGATGAGGTTCTTCGCGACGTCATACCCGGGTGCGGCCTTCGCCGCGAAGATGAACACGCGCGGCTCGATATCGAGCGACGGATTCTGGAGGATGCGACGGTAGAGCGCGAGGATGTGAAGGAGGTTCAGGTGCTGGCGCTTGTATTCGTGGAGGCGCTTGATCTGCGCGTCGAAGATGGCGTCAGGCGAGACGGTGATCCCGCACTCGTCCTTGATCACCTGCGTGAGATCCACCTTGTTGGCCCGCTTGATCTCCATGAACTCGCGCCGGAAGTTTGCGTCGTCGGCATACTTCTCGAGCCCGCGCAGGCGGTCGAGGTCCCGCGCCCAGCCCGCGTCGCCGAGCGTGCGGGTCACGAGCTCCGCAAGACGCGGGTTGCACTCGAGAAGCCAGCGCCGCGGGGTGATGCCGTTTGTCTTGTTCTGGAATTTTCCGGGAAAGAGGGCGTCAAACTCAGGGAACAGGTTCTTGCGGAGAAGGGCCGTGTGGAGCGCCGCCACGCCATTGACGGCGTGCGTCCCCACGACCGCCAGGTGCGCCATCCGCACCATCTTCTGCCCGTTTTCCTCGATGAGGGAGCAAGCGCGCTTCTTGCCATCGTCGCCGGGCCATTTTGCCTCGCAGAGGGCCAGCACACGGAGGTTGATGTCAAAGATGATCTGAAGGTGGCGCGGGAGCACGCGCTCAAACAGCGGCACGCCCCATTTCTCCAGGGCCTCGGGCATCAGCGTGTGGTTGGTGTAGGCCAGCGTGCGGGTGGTGATGCCCCAGGCGGCATCCCACTGCATGTCGTGCTCGTCCAGCAGGATTCGCATGAGTTCCACGACGGAAATCGCGGGATGGGTGTCATTGAGCTGGATCGCGACCTTGTCCGGGAAATTCGTCCAGGAATTTCCCGAGGTGCGGAAGTGCCGGCGGATGATGTCGCGAACCGAGCAGGAGACGAAGAAGTACTGCTGCACGAGGCGCAGCTCCTTGCCGTTCTCGGTCTTGTCATTCGGGTAGAGGACCTTTGACACGGTCTCGCCGATCGCCTTTTCGCGAACCGCCTCCACGTAGCCCCCCGAATTGAACACCGCGAGGTCGAAGTCGTCGGATGAGCGCGAGGCCCACAGGCGCAGGAGGTTGACCGTCTTCGTCCCGAAGCCGGCCGTTGGAATGTCGTGGGGCACGCCGATCACCGTCCGCGTCTCTATCCATTTCGGCCTCGAGTTCCCGCGGTCGTCGAAGACGTTGATGACCTTCCCGTAAAGCTTCACCTCCTGGGTGTAGTCAGCCCTTATGATCTCCCAGGGGTTGCCAAAGAGCATCCAGCGGTCGGGATGCTCAACCTGGGAGCCGTTCACGATCTCCTGCTGGAAGAGTCCGAATTCGTAATGGATCCCATACCCGAGGGCGGGATAGTCCATCGTCGCAAGCGAATCGAGGAAGCAGGCGGCAAGCCGCCCGAGGCCTCCGTTGCCTAGGCCCATGTCGACCTCCGATTCGCGGATCTGGTCGAAATTCACCCCTAGGGACGTCAGGGCCGTCCGCACCGCCTCGGTGAGACCGGTGGCCAGAAGGTTGCAGTCGTAGAGGCGGCCCATCAGGTACTCCATCGAAAAGTAGTATATCCTCCTCGCATTCTGTGCGTTGTGCACTATCTGCGTCGCAATCATCCGCTCGTGGATCGTGTCGCGCACGGCGAGGGACGATGCAATCCACCAGTCCCTGGGGGTGGCGGTGGGCGCGTAACGCGCCATCGTTGATGTCAGGTGACGCTGGATGAGGGACCGCATCACGTTAGCGGGTGCGTCCGGCGCCTTTGTGTCCTTGGATGTGATAGGCATTCGAAGTTTGACCCAGCCTATGCAAGACTCACGCCGCCCGAAGGGTCGGTCACGCAAAAACGGGCGCCGTAACCCTATTTTTGAAAGCGCCTGGCAAGTTCGCCGTGGTTGAGCTCGACGTAGGTCGGACGGCCCGAGGGGCTGGAAACCGGCGAGGAGGTGGCGAATAGCTCGCGCAGCAGGGCGAGCGTCTCCGCTTCGCCCGATTTCTGGGGGAGCCGGACGGCCTTTGCCGCCGCAAGGCGCGCCAGTTCCTCCCGGGCCAGGTCAATGTCCGAGACGGGCAACCTGCCCTCGCGCAGCGCGCCGACAAGGTCGCGGATGAATCCGTCCGCGTCGCCGGGCTCCATCCAGGCGGGCAGCGCCTCCACCCGGAAAAAATTGCGGCCGAACTCGGAAATCTCAAGACCGTGGTCGCGTATGAACGAAAGGTTGTCGATCAGGACCGCCGATGCTACCGGGTTGAGCTCGAAGGCAATCGGCAGGAGCAGCCGTTGCACCGGGACCCCGCCGGCCTTGAACTGACCCCTCAGGCGCTCGAACCAGACCCGTTCATGAGCCGCGCGGCGGTCGAGGAGAACGAGGCCGTGGTCGGTCTCAAATAGGGCGTAGCTGCCGTGCGCGGTCCCGACAAAACGCCAGGTGGGCGCAATCTCGTGCGGGATATCGGTCGATCGGGCGCCGGCGCCGGCGGCAAGCCCCGGGGCAGCGGAGATCGGATGCTGGACGGCCTCGCCGGCCCACCCGTGAAATGGGGCGGGCAAGGTTGCCGGCAGGCCGAGAGTTACGGGAACCTGCGGCGCCTGCGCAGGCGCAGAGGACCCCGCAAATTCGCGCAGGCGGGAAAGCACGGCGCGGATGATGAATCCGCGGACCACGGCCTCGCTGCGGAAGCGCACCTCGCGCTTGGCCGGGTGGACATTCACGTCGACCTCCGAAGGCCCGCATTCAAGGAACACGAATGCGACCGGGTAGCGGCCCTGCGGGACGGATTCCCGGTAGCTTTCCATCAGCGCGCCGTTCACCGTCCGGCTGTCGACCGGCCTCGTGTTGACGAATGCAACCATGTCGTGCCGCGTGGCGCGGCACACGCCCGGCCGCCCTATTAGGCCCGTGAGGCGCATTCCCGATTCCGCAAAGTCGATTGGAAGAAGACCCTCCGCCGCCTGGCGGCCAAAGATCTCGGACACGCGTTCGACGAGGCTCGTGCATTCAGGCGACTTAAAGACCTCGGTGCCGTCCTCATAGAGGGCGAATGAGGTCGCAGGGCACGCGAGCGCGTAGAGGCGGACGCAATCTATGATGTGGCCGGACTCCGTCCGGTCGCTCTTCAGGAACTTGCGGCGCGCGGGGACCGGCTCGAAGAGATGCTCGACATCGATGCGCGTGCCGACCGGCCGCCCGCACTCCTTCTGGTGAACCACCCTGCCGGCATTGACGACGATCTCTGTGCCTGAATCATGCCCCGCCTCGCGAGTCTGGAGCGTGAACCGGGAGACGCTTGCGATCGACGGAAGCGCCTCGCCCCGAAATCCGAATGTGGTCAGCCGCTCGAGGTCGGCTGAAGCGGCGATCTTGCTGGTCGCGTGGCGCTCCAGCGCGGTGCGCGCGTCCTCCGGAGACATCCCGTGTCCGTTGTCGTCGACCCGTATGAGCGCCCTGCCCGCGTGCGCGAACTCGACGACGACGCGCGTGGCGCCCGCGTCCAGCGCGTTTTCGGTGAGTTCCTTCACGACCGCCGCCGGGCGCTCGATCACCTCGCCCGCGGCGATCTGGTTGGCGACGCGCTCCGGCAGGATACGGACCTTTGCCATTCAGGTGGGTAAGCCGCTTGCCGGGCGGCCCTAACCCAGGAGCTTTGCCCAGCGTGCGAATTGCCTGGCCACCTGGGCGGGACCGGGCATGCCCGTCCCCTTCCGCATCGCGACAGCGCGGTTGAGATCGAAAACAGCCGACCAGCCGGTGCCAAAGCCGGAATGGAGACGGTTGACCTCCGCATTCGAGAGCTCCGGCAGCTGGCAGCCCTTTCTCTCCGCAAGGGCGACCACAGCGCCCACGGCGTGATGGGCCTCCCGGAACGGCACGCCGCGCGAGACGAGGTAGTCGGCGAGATCGGTGGCAAGGAGCGCGGGATCCGACACGGCGGCCAGGCACCGCTCCCGGTTGAAAGACATCCCTCCGACCGTGCCCTCAAGAACGTCGGCGCAGATCGACGCCTGGTCGAAGCTGTCGAACACCGGAGGTTTGTCCTCCTGGAGATCCCGGTTATAGGTCATGGGAAGACCCTTTATCAGCGTGAGGAGCGTGTGGAGGTTCCCCTGAAGGCGGGCGGACTTTCCCCGGAGAAGCTCGCACGAGTCGGGATTCTTCTTCTGCGGCATCAGGGAGCTTCCCGTGCAGAAACCGTCCGGGAGCGACACGAACTTGAACTCCGTGCTGCTCCAGAGGATCAGGTCCTCGGCAATCCTTGAGACGTGCACGCCAAAGAGGGCGCAAGCGGCGGCAAACTCCACGAAGACATCCCTGTCCGCCACGGCATCCATCGAGTTCTGGGTCACCCGCGGACGTCCCTTGGCATCGACAAAGCCGAGAAGCTTGGCCGCATATTCGCGGTCGATCGGGAGTGTCGTGCCTGCGATCGCCCCGGACCCCAGCGGGCACTCGTTCGCCTTTCCGGCGACATCCTGAAACCGGACGCGGTCGCGCTCGATCATCTCCATCCATGCGAACAGATGGTGCGACGCGAAGACCGGCTGGGCGCGCTGAAGGTGCGTGTAGCCGGGTATCAACACGTCCTTGCTGTGGCCGGCGACGCCCAGAAGCGCCCGCTGGACCGCAATGACCTTCCCCTCAAGGACCGCGCAGGCATGCTTGAAAAACAGCCTCATGTCGGTCGCGATCTGGTCGTTCCGGCTGCGCGCCGTGTGGAGCTTGGCAGCGGCGGGAACCCGCAAAGTGAGCGCGTGCTCGATGTTCATGTGGACGTCCTCGAGCTTCTCGTCCCAGAGGAACCGGTCGGACCCGATATCCGCAAGGATTGCATCCAGGCCCCCGTGGATCGCATCGCGCTCCTTCGCCGTGATCAGCCCGACGTGGGCGAGCATCGCGCAATGGGCCTTGCTTCCGGCCACGTCAAACGGCGCGAGGCGCCGGTCAAACGACTCGGACTCGCTGAATTTCAGCATCAGGGCGGCGGGACCCGTGTCAAAGCGCCCCCCCCATGTTGCTTGGGTTTTCTTGGCCATGTGTGACGGTAGACGAGATTCCGCGCCGACGCGCGCAGGCGCAACGCGAAATATCGCCCCGATTTTCCAGTTTGCCCGCCCGGAGATGCAGTCCAGATTGCCCCGGTGCGAAGGTTCATAGCCCCTGTCGTCCTCATCCTCGTCATTGCGGCGACCCTGCGCGGCGCGGACGACACGATGGCGCGGTTCAACGTCATCGATATCAAGCCGTCGGTGGCCTCCCTCTACATCGCCTCCGTCACCATGATCATGCCCCCGTTCGTGCGGAGAAAAGCCGTCTACTCGTCGACGTATTATGCGAAGGTCTTCCCCTATTTTTTCTACAGCGAGCGCGGCAGGATCTGGATCGTTGTCCCCGATGCCGACCTGCGCCGCGCGTCGCTGGGTCAGCCGGTCGACTTCGTCGGTCACGCCCTCAGCGACTCGGGCGATGAAAGGAAGGTCGAGGGCCATGCCATCCCCACCGGGCCGACGGGGGGAAAGATCCGGGTCCGCGTGTTCATCACGCGACGAATCGCGCTGAACTACGACACGACCTACGAGCTCAAGGGCGCCGCGAATCCGGTCGCCGCCCTCATTCCCAAATGAACTCGATCACCTTTTCGACGGAAGGCGCAAGGCTCTGGTGAACGGGACAGTTGTTCGCCGCCTTCTCGAGCACGCCCTGGGGAACGCCGCGAGCGCAGGCCGGCATCTTCATTCGGACCGTCAGCCGTGAAATCCGCCGGGGGGTGTCCGCGGACATCTCCTTGGTCACCTCGAACCTTATTCCGTCGACCTCCACCCCATACCTTCGCGCGGCGATGGCCATGGTGGTGGCGATGCAGGTCGCGAAGGCGGTCGCCACGAGGTCTGTCGGAGAAAAAGCCTCACCCAGCCCCTGGTTGTCCTTTGGGGCGTCGGTGGAGAGCGCGGTTCCCGACGGCCCGTGCACCGCTGAGCAGTGGAGGTCTCCCTGGTATTCCCCGGTTATCGTCACCATGGCGCCATCTTGGCTGCGCCCGCGGGTTTTGCAAACGCCTCAGGGCTCGGGCGCGATGAAAGCGGGATCGATCACGCGGCGCGCCTGGCGGACAAACGCCTTGAGCGGCGCGTCAAAGTTGGGGCCGGGGCCGCCGCATCCGGGTATGAATATCGGAGACTGGGCCGGAGGCTTATCAAGCGAGAGGACGACGGAGTCCCTCTGCTGGTCGAGCGTCTGGGCGACATAGCTCGTCCTCACGTAAAAATCCTCCTGCGGCCCTCCGCGCCTCCAGAGCTCGAACACCAGCGCTCCCCCTGGGAGCATCGGGTTCATCTGCGTCCCGGGCAGGCACCAGTTCATTCCAAATAGGCCGCCGATGGCCGCTTGGTTTGAGTCGTGGCCGGTGATCACGACAATGCGCTCGCCCGCGGGCCCAAACGCTCCCGGAACCGGCTGTCCAAGGGCACCTTGCTCGAGCGAATCCACGATATGGCTCGCAAGGTTGGACGCGCCGACCTGCGCCGGATAAAAAGTCCGGTCAGTGAGGTCGAAGAGCAGCTCATGGAGCGCAAGCATGTCGGTCATCACCTTTCCGTCCACTTTCCCCCACCCCACGTCCGAAGAGGGCATGCCATCCGCATATTGAAGCAAGAAGCTGTCCGTGCACTCCTCGGCGACCATCAGCGGCCCGGAGAGTTTCACCAGATGCTCCTGTTGGCCGGGGGTGATCGTGCTCGGGGCATTGAGCCCGGATGACTCAGGCGGAGTCACGCCGTGCCCAAATAGTATATCCTTCAGCTCGGTGAATTGCGTGGCGTAGGCGGTCTCTATGTTTCGCGGATCGCCTCCCATCCGGCCGAGGACCGACGCGGCGGCCAGCGCCGAGTCTGGATGGCCCAAACGCGCGCGGAAGGGCCGAAAGAGCGGGTCGATCGTTCCCGAGGGAAGCGCGTGCACGTCCGGCTCGCCCACAGGAACCAGCGATTTGCCGAGAATGCGGGCTGTCTCGATCGTGCGCTGGTCATTGTCGGCCCGGATGAAGACGAGCGGGCCATCCGCTGCGGGATCGCCGGAAAGGAGCCCCGACCTGAGAAAGCGCTGGCGGTAATAGTCCCCCATCAGCGCAATCAGCGCGTTTCCGTGAGGCGTCTGGATTGAGGGCGCCGTCTCCCACTTGGGCCATGGCAGCGCCGCATACCGCGCCATCTGTTCGTTTGAAAGCAGCGGCGAGCGCACTCCGTGACGGGTCAGGATGATGACAAGCCGGAGCTCGTCACCGTACGAGTCCTGCGCCGCCCGGCCCACGGAACCCGTGGTCATCAACGCGATCAGTATGACCGCGACCATTCTCGGGCTCACCCCTCTGCCCAGAAACCTCAGCAATGCGTCCATTCCAAAGCCAAAGCGCCGCATCATGCACGGTCAAGGCATCGCTCACCATGCGGCCGGCGTAAAGATCGGCAATTGCGCCGAAAGGCCAATAGCGGAAACAAGCTTCCCGACTGTCCTTCAGGGTGTTCAAGATGAACACCAGGCACAACCATGACCCTATTCCCTTCCCGCCGCAGTCCCCCGCTCAGAAAATCCCTTTGGACCGCCGCGGCCGCCCTTTATTGCCTGTGTGCCTTTTGCTCTGGTCCCGCACTGGCCGGCACGGGCGACTATCCCGCGGTTCCGGCCTTCGGCGGTGTGCTGTTCAAGGAACCTGTGCAGGTAGTCTTTGCCCCTGGCGAGACGACACGCGCGTTCGTTGTGGAGCGGGAGGGACGAATCGCGATGGTTCCGGACATCAACAATCCGGCGCGGCAGGTCATTCTTGACCTCTCGGGCAGCGTCAATCCCAGCACGAATGACGGCGGCCATGGGATGCTGTCGATGGTCTTTCATCCGAAATTCGCGCAAAACGGATATTTCTACGTCTGGACCTCGATCTGGGACTCGGGAGGCAACCGGTACACCCGGCTGCTGCGGTACACCCTGGCGCCCACCGGCACAGTGGACCCTGCTTCCGCGCTCACGCTCATCAACCAGCCGGTGGGTTCCGGCGGGCACGACGGCGCAACGCTCCTTTTTGGCGCGGACGGCTATCTCTACCTATCGATCGGCGACGGCGACGAAGGCGTGGCTGGAGCGGAGGCCATAGCCAGCCACCAGCGCATCGACGTGGGGTTTTTCGGCGCGGTGCTTCGGATAGACGTCGATCAAAATCCCGGCAACCTCGCCCCCAACCCGCATCTCGGGCAGCAGCCGGTGGGTTACCTCATTCCCGCGGACAATCCATTCGTGGGGGCGACGTCATTCAACGGGCAGCCGGTCAACCCGGCGGCGGTGCGCACGGAATTCTGGGCCGTTGGGTTTCGCAACCCGTTTCGAATGTCGTTCGACTCGGCGAACAACGAGCTGTGGGTCGGGGACGTCGGCCTGAACACGCGCGAGGAGATAGACGTCGCGACGCGCGGCGCAAACTACGGATGGAATTTCTATGAGGGAAACGTGCAGGGCCCGGATTTCTCGGCAGTGCCCCCAGGCATCACCTTTACCCCTCCCGTTTGGGACTACAGCCACGCCGACGGGGATCTTTGCATCATAGGTGGAATCCTCTATCACGGGGCGAAGTTCGCCCAGCTTCAGGGGGAGTACATTTTCGGGGATTATATCAGCGGTCGAATCTGGGCGGTCAGCAGCCCCTCAACACGCCCATTCCTGGCCTCGCAAGTGAGCCAGATCGCCTCGTCAGCCGGGATGGTGCACATTACCGTGCAGCCCGGCACCGGGGACATTCTCATCCCCAATCTGAACAGCGGAGTGATCCAGGAGCTCGGCACCCCGACTGCCGCCGTTTCCGAGCCCATCATCAGCCTTCAGCCGGCCTCGCAGACGGTATCAAGCGGAAGCACCGTTGTGTTCAACGTCGCGTCGAGCGGCGAGCCTTCGGCAACCTTCCAGTGGTCACTAAACGGTGCGCCGATAGCCGGCGCGACCGGCGAAATGCTCGTCCTTCAGGACGCCACCGCGGCAGGCGCGGGCACCTACACCTGCGTCGTGACCAACGCCGCCGGCTCTGTCATGAGCGCGCCCGCCTCCCTGGCCGTGGACGCCTCGGCAGCCTCCCCCCGGCTGATCGACATCTCAACGCGCGGCCAGGTTGGAACCGGCGCAAACCTTCTCATTGCCGGCTTCGTCGTCGGAGGCACGGCGTCGAAGACCGTCCTGATCCGGGCCTCAGGCCCCGCGATCGGCGCCGCGCCCTTCAACGTGGCGGGGACGATTCCCGACCCCCAGCTCGAGCTCTTTGGCAATGGCAGCCCGGCGCCCCTCATGGGTTCAAACGCGGGCTGGGCGGGCAATCCGCAGATTGCCGCCGCAGCCGCCTCCGTGGGGGCGTTTCCGTGGACCAACACGGCTGGACGCGACTCCGCGCTCCTGGTAACGCTCCCGCCGGGCGCCTATACGGCCCAGGTATCCGGCGTGAACGGCGATTCGGGAGTGGCGCTCGTCGAGGTGTACGATGTGCCGTAGAGCCAGCCTGCGCCCTAAACGACTAAATTGGTTTCGGAAATTCGATCGCGGATCGCGCCGATGGAAAGCGTCGATCCCAAAATATTATCCCGATCGAGATAAGCCGGGGGCCGCAGTCCGACCCGGCTCATGAAGCAGCGGACGCTGACTCCCAATGTCCCAATCCCGTATTTCAGGCTCCGCTGAAAATTGATGGAGGAGGCCTCCGGGAAGTACTTGGTGGGGCACGACAACTCCGCGATCCGGAATCCCCATCTGTGGCATTGGACAAGCATCTGGTTGTCGAAGAGGAAATCGTCGGAATTCGCGAGCAGGGGCAGCGTCTCAAGGACCCTTCGAGAAAATGCCCTGTAGCCCGAGTGGTATTCCGACAGCTTCTGCCCGATCAGCAGGTTTTGGACAAACGTCAGAAACCGGTTGGCGACATACTTGTACCGGGGCATGCCGCCTGAAATGGCGCCCATCCCCAATATCCTCGAGGCCAGGGCCACGTCATAGACACCCGAGGCCACCATGTGGGCCATGGCCGGCACAAGGCGGGGCTCGTACTGGTAGTCAGGATGCAGCATGATCACGATGTCGCACCTCGTATCGAGGGCCAGGGCATAACAGGTCTTCTGGTTGCCCCCGTACCCATGATTGCGGCGATGGAAGGCGTAGTGGACCCCAAGGCGGCGTGTGATCTCGCGGGTCTCGTCGGTGCTCGCGTCGTCCACGACGATCACCTCGTCAATAAGCGTCCGGTCAAGACCCTCAAGCGTCCGGACAAGCGTCCTCGCTGCGTTGAAGGCGGGAAGGACGACACAGACTTTCGAACCGTTGATCACCAGCGTTCGGCAACAGTTGGGTGTCAGCTTCGAGCCCGCAAGCATAGTCCTCGGTCGATCCCGGGGTGTCCCCTTCAAACCGCCGTTGCGTCCTCATGAAATCGCCCGAACATAGCCGCCCGATGACGGCATCCGACCAGCACCGATGAGGGACTCGATCTCGAATCAAGATGCGGGAACTGGCTGGCACGCGCGCCTCTGGGGCGTCCTGCTTTTCCTGATCGTCTCGGGCGTTTTCATGCCGGCGGTCAGGCACGGCTTCATCACCTACGACGATCCCGTATACGTGACGGAAAATGCCCATGTAGCGGGCGGCCTTAAGTGGGAAAATGTTCGCTGGGCGTTCCACAGCACGGAGGCGTCAAACTGGCACCCGCTGACCTGGCTGTCGCACATGGCGGACTGCCAAGTGTTCGGCCTTCAGCCGTGGGGTCATCACCTGACGAACGTTCTCCTGCACGCGATCAACACCGTCCTGCTGTTTGCCGTCCTCCTGAGGATGACGGGGACGCTCTGGCGAAGCCTTGTTGTGGCGGCGCTCTTTGGCCTGCACCCGCTCCATGTCGAATCGGTGGCCTGGATCTCCGAGCGAAAGGACGTCCTGAGCGCGACTTTCTGGATGCTGGTCCTCTGGGCTTATGCCCGTCGGGCGGAGCTTGCCCGAGGCCGCCTGCCGGGGACCGCGGGACTCTACGGGCTGGCCCTGCTCTTCTTCGCCTTGGGCCTCATGTGCAAGCCGATGCTTGTCACGCTCCCGTGCGTCCTGCTCCTTCTCGATTTCTGGCCACTCGGGCGATGGGGTGCCTCGTCAAGCTCCGGCCGCTGGCTCCTGCTGGTTGAGAAAATACCGTTCATCGCGCTTTCGGTGGCCGCGAGCGCCGTGACCCTGTACGCTCAGGGAAGCGGGGGCGCCGAGGGCACAGTGGAGGATTTTCCGTGGACCATGAGGGTCGCCAACGCGCTGGAGACCTACTGCCGGTACCTGGGCAAATGCTTTTCCCCGACGAAGCTCGCCGTGTTCTATCCTTTTCCCGCGGAACAGCCCCCGCTCTCGGCGATTCTAATGTCGGGCGCAGTGCTGGTGAGCATTACGGTGTTGTCCGTCGCGCTTGTCCGGCACCGACCGTACTTGCTGGTGGGGTGGCTTTGGTTCGTGGGAACGCTCATCCCGGTCATAGGACTAGTCCAGGTCGGCGGTCAGTCGATGGCTGACCGTTACACCTATCTGCCCCTGATTGGGATTTTCATCATGGTGGCATGGGGAGCCGGTGATCCGGAGGTACAATGGAAAAACAGACGGCTGACGTTGGCCGTCGCGGCAGGCGCCGCGTTAGTCGCCCTTTCAGCCCTCACGAGCGTTCAGCTGGGCTATTGGAAGGACGGAGCCACCCTCTTCCGGCATGCTGCGGCCGTAACCAAGAACAACTGGGTCGCGCACGCCAACCTCTACGCGACACTCTCCAAATCCTCGGCGCCCGAAGCCGGAGCCGAGCTGCAGAAAACCATGGGTATCCTGGCCTCCTACGCGGAGAAATTCGACAGGAAGGGGGCCGAAGTGGAGCGAACACCCGGCCATTTGCCGGAAGCCACAAAGGAGTACAGGAAGGCGGTGCGGATCATGCCCGACCTCGCGGGTCCGCACGATATACTGGGCATGGCGCTCGCAAAGTCTCCGGAGGGCCTTCCGGAGGCAATCGACGAATTCCGGGCTGCAATCAGACTCGAGCCCGGCTTCACCGGAGCCCACTACAACCTGGGCACTGCTCTTGCTGCCTCCCCGGGGGGAAAGGCGGAGGCGATCACGGAGTATGAGACGGTCACGTTGCTCGATCCGGATAATTTCCAGGCCCATTACAATCTGGCGTTCCTGCTTTCAGGAGTTCCTGGACGGGAACGAGAGTCCGTCCCCGAATACAAGGAGGTAATAAGGCTCCGGCCGGACTTCTATCAGGCCCATTTTAACCTGGGGCTTGTCCTTGCGGGCCTTCCCGGACGAAGGCGAGAGGCGATCGAGGAATTTGAGGCCGTCCTGAAAGCCCGGCCCGGACTGGAGCAGGCGCGCGTGATGGTCCAGAGGCTGCAGGCGTCCCCGCAGTAGGCCGCCCTCCGAAGGAATTCGTGCTATACACGACGCCAGAAGTTCCGTCACTTTGGGTCCCTATTTTTGGATGGTGTTTTTTTGCTTGATACCGTTCAAGTGAACGCCGT